>OCTW011606151.1_pt1 | contig 14745 bp, 10 predicted proteins | sample 1539671 | NCBI WGS metagenome assembly OCTW01 (sample SAMN02144230, study PRJEB22623) | gut metagenome | biome: sheep rumen | host: Ovis aries | place: New Zealand
GGCGCCGAGTGCGGCTCCGCGTGCGGCTCCCAGCGAACCGTCAGTGTCGAACAGTTCGATCCTGGCTCCGGTGATGGTGGCGAGGGTCTGCCTGAAAAGAGGGCTTAGGAATAGGTTTGCCCTGCCTGCGCGGATCACAGTGGGGGAGAGCCCAAGATTACGCATTATCTCGATGCCATAAAGGAAGGAGAAAGCTATGCCTTCCTGAGAGGCCCTCAGAAGATGGGCGCGCGAATGCCTGACGAGGTCGATACCGTCGAAAGCAGCACCGGTGAACGCTCCGGCAAGGACGCGTTCTGCTCCGTTGCCAAATGGAAGCACGGTGAGTCCGTCGCAGCCGGCGGGAGCCTGGGCGGCAAGTTCGTTCATTGCGGAGTAGGAGAGTTCAGGACACACGTTGTGGTGGATCCATGAATTGAGAATACCGGTGCCGTTGATACACAGCAGCACACCGAGTCGCGGCGCTGCCGATGTGTGGTTGACGTGAAGGAAGGTATTGACCCTCGAAAGGGGATCATACTTGGGCTCGTCGGTCACGCCGTAGACCACTCCGCTTGTGCCTCCGGTTGCGGCGATTTCGCCGGGCTGAAGAACACTTAGGGAGAAAGCGTTGTTGGGTTGGTCTCCTGCGCGGTAGCTGATCGGGGTCCCCTCCGGAATGCCGAGAAGGTCCTGCGTGGCTGCATTGGTGTAGGCCTGGACGCCGATAGAGGGTACCGTTTCGGGTATTGACTCGAGCGGAATTCCGTAGTAGTCTGCCACGAAATCGGCCCTGTGGCCTTCGTGGAAGTCCCAGAGTATCTGCTCCGAGAGTCCGGTCTCGGTTGTTGAGATCTTACCCGAGAGTTTGTATGCGATGTAGTCGCCGGGAAGCATGAACTTGCTGATGCGGGAGAATACCTCCGGTTCGTGGGCTTTGACCCAGGCGAGTTTGCTGGCCGTGAAGTTGCCCGGAGAATTGAGCAGATGCTCCATGCACTTGTCGTGGCCGATGCCTTCGAGTGCTCCTGCGCCCGTTTCGACGGCGCGGGAGTCACACCAGATGATAGAATCGCGGACGGGTTTGCCCTTTGAGTCGACGGCCACGAGTCCGTGCATCTGGTAGGTGATACCGATGCATCCGACCTCCGCCATCTGGTAGCCGGCCGCCGTGATTTCCGCTATTCCATTGAGGATTAATATCCACCACATGTCGGGCGACTGCTCAGCCCAGCCCTTTCTGAGGGCTTTGATAGGAGCTTCGCTCTTGGGATTGGTGGCTGAAGCAACGCATTTGCCGCTTTGGATGTCAAGAAGTGAGACTTTGACGGATGATGAACCGATATCTATTCCCAGTGAGTACATGTTGGATTGCAAAGATACTTATTTTTTCCAGAGAGTCGTCATGTCTTCGAGGGTCTTGCCCTTGGTCTCGGGGACCATCTTCCACACGAAGAAAGCGGCAAGCAGACACATCGCGCAGTAAAGACCGTAGGTGAATGCAGGGCTCCAGGTATAGAGCGGCACGAAGGTGCTCGACACGATGAAGTTGGATATCCACTGGAACGCAACTGCGATTGCGACGGCGGCGCTTCTGATGGTATTGGGGAAGATCTCGGAGATGAGAACCCAGCAGATGGGACCCCAGCTGAACATGAACGAAGCGGAGTAGAGCATCACGCTGAGTACGCCGATGATGCCGGGCAGATTGGGAACAATATCGGCGAGTGCAACTCCAAGGGCGCCGAGCGCCATGCCGAGCGACCCTACGATGAGCAGGGGCTTGCGGCCGAGCTTCTCGACCGTGAAGATGGCGACGAGCGTGAAGGTAATGTTGACCACTCCCATCAGCACGGTCTGGACCATGGGATTGCCCATGCCGAGCGATTCGAAGATGCGGGGTGCGTAGTAGAGCACGGCGTTGATTCCGACAGTCTGCTGGAAAACGCTGAGCATGATACCGACGAAGATGACGACCCAGCCGTAGGTAAGCACTTTCTCTTTCTTCTCGGAGACGGTATTCTCGATCTCACCCAGAATCTCCTGAGCCTTTGCGAGACCGTTGATTTTTGAAAGGACTTCAAGCGCCTTCTCTTTCTTCCCGGACATCGCAAGGTAGCGGGGAGTCTCGGGAACAAGAAGGATGAGAAGGGTGAAGAGGCCGGCGGGGATGCACTCGCTGCCGAACATGAGTCTCCATCCGGTGGTGACTGCCCAGTTGCCGTCGGCTGCCAGGGCGGCGCCGTTGACTATCTGGTTCATGCCCTGGGCGAGCGACTCCATCTTGGGGGCGATGTGGTCGCCGAGGATCACAAGATTGACGAAATAGACCACCAGCTGTCCGAAGATGATTGCGAACTGATTCCAGCTGACGAGCGAACCACGCTTGCCGGCCGGAGCGATTTCGGCTATGTACATCGGGCAGATAGCGGAAGCCATGCCCACTCCGACGCCGCCGAGCACGCGGTAGAGGTTGAATGCTACCCAGAGGCCCTTGGTGGCGACGCCCTTCTCGAAGAACAGGAATTCAGGGTAGTACGAGCCGGCTGCGCTCAGAAAGAAGCATACGCCTGCAATAAAGAGCGACTTCTTGCGTCCGAGCCGGCCTGCCATGAGGCCGGAGATGGCGCTGCCGATGATGCAGCCGATAAGGGCGCTCGAAGATGTGATTCCGTGGAGGATGTTAGTGTATGTGAAGTCCTGCGCGCTCATGAAGAACGCCTGAAGTCCGCGTTCTGCGCCTGAGATAACCGCGGTGTCGTAACCGAAAAGAAGGCCGCCGATCACGGCGATGAGTACGATACCGAAAAGGTAGGATTTGGATCCGCCAGCTGAGTATGTCATATCTAAAGTTTTATGTCAAAGGGAGATACCGGAAGCCCCTCGGAGTTGTGGAGGTTGCCTGGCTTGAAGTCACCCCAGCCATAGCGCACTTCGCGGGGCTGGGGAACGCTCTTGCAGCTGAAACGAAGGTAGCCGTCCCATCCGAAATAGGCGTCGGTTACAGGGACGAACACACCGTCGGGACCGCAGACTTCGAGGCCTTCGATACCGTGCCAGCGGTCGACGCCGTTGGGACAGTTGGTGAGTTTGACGCCAACTCCGCTGTCTTCACCCTCCACTTTGTATGCCTCTACGGCTTCGGGGGAGTAGCAGGCAACATAGGAGTAGCCGTAGTCGCGGTTGAGGGCGAGAGCGGCGAGCCTCTGCCCGACTTCCTGCTTGCGGCAGGGGTGTATCTGGTCGAATTCGTAGGGGTAGACGAGGTCGTTGGTTACTACGATAGCAGAATTGGGAATGGCAGCGGCGGCATCGTGCTGGGCTTTCCTCAGAAGGGCTGCATTGGATACGGCGGAATCGTAGTCATAGATATTGGGCGCGATCTCTACCTGGTAGAACGGCATCGAAGCGTCAGTGTCTCCCCAGTCCTTGCGCCAGCGGTCGACCATCAGGCTCATCCTCTCCACGAACACTTCGTGGAATCCGACGTTGGAGCATCCCTGATACCAGATGAAGCCTTTGGCGGTGTAGCCCTGCATGGGGTGCTGCATGGCGTTGTACATCCTGAAGGGATTGTGGTAGGAGTAGTCGTCGTGCTTCTCGAGCGACTCTCCGAGCTGTTCGAGGATCTCGCGGGGCAGCCAGCTTTCGACACGGGTACCGCCGTAAGGGAATGCGACTATGCCTACGGGCACGTCGAGCATCTGCTGAAGGTTCATGGCGAAGAAGAATGCCGTGGCGCTCATCCAGGCTATGCCGTGGCCTTCGGCGTTCATCCATCCTGTGCAGTCCTTCACGTCATCCAGAACTACTTCAGACTGACCCTGCCTGACGGAGAACATCCTGACTTTGTCGCGAAGCTTGGTCTTTGCTATGATCCCGGCCGAGCCTTCGACAGGGCAGTTGTAGTAGCCGATGACCGGCATCTCCATGTTGGACTGGCCGCTGGCTATCCAGACTTCGCCGACGAGGATGTCGGAGATGGTAAGCTCTCCTCCGTCACCTTTGATCTTTATCTCATATTTGGTGTAGGAAGCCTCCGGAGTGGTGACTTTTGTCTTCCAGATTCCCTTGCCGTCGGTGTCGGCGTTGTAAGTCTTGCCGTCCCAACCGGTGGTGATGCTGACCCTGACTCCAGGGGTCGCGTGGCCCCAGACGGTTGCATTTGTATTCTGCTGCAGTATCATTCCGTTGCTGCAGGGTTCTTTGACCGAAAGTTTGGCGGATGCCACCGAAGTGATGAGCAGAAGAGCCGCCAGGAAAACTGTTCTTTTCATTGGATATTTCAAATGTTAGACAAGTCCGAGGAGTTTGTCGCGGCTGAGCAGGCAGTTGCCGATTCCGGCGGCCTGCCTGCCGAGTTTGGAGAACTTGAATTTGGTGTCCGAGCTTACTCTCGTCAGGGAGAATCTGTTGACGGCCGTCTTCAGGGGGAGCATCAGGTAGTCCTTGCCGACTATGAGCCTGCCTCCGATGATCACAAGCCCGGGATTGAAGATGTTGATCACGCCGGCAAGACCGCGGCCGAGAGTGGCTCCTACCTCTTCGATCCCCTCGATGGCGAGCACGTCTTCCTCTTCCACGGCCTTCAGGATATCGTTGAGGTGGAGGTCGCCGTTCTTTTCGTAGATGGGGGCGAGGGACGACTTGCGGCCTTCGCGCAGTCTTTCCACTATCATTCTGTGGAGCGCGCTGCCGGAAGCACCGGTCTCAAGACAACCTACCTTGCCGCAGCGGCAGATGAGGTTGTTGGTCAGCACGGGGAAGTGGCCGATTTCGCCGGAGAATCCCGACTTGCCGTAGAAGAGCTTGCCTTCGAGGATCATGCCCATACCCAGACCCCAGCTGAGGTTGACGAAGATGACGTCCTGCTCCTTGAGGGAGGGGTCGAGATTCATGTACTCCCCATAGGTCATCGCCCTGGAGTCGTTCTCGATGGTGACCGGAACTCCGAGCTGCTGCTCGAAGAGGTCTTTCATCGGGATGTCGTCGCTGACAAAATAGGTAAGCGAGTAGCCTTTTTCGGGGTTGACCCTTCCCGAGAGGGAGACTCCGACCCCGAGGACTTCGCCCCAGCTGATTCGGGCTCCGGATACCGCCTGCTTGATGCTGTGGCAGATGCTCTTGAAGGAATCGGCGTTGGCCTCGAGCACGAAGGGGATGTCCTGGATGAAGCGGATCAGCTCTCCTTTGAAGTTGCAGATCGCGATATGAAAATGTTGACGGGCCACGTCGACTCCTACGAAATATCCCGCTTCGGGATTGAGTCCGTAGGTGCTGGGGCGCCTTCCGCCTTTGGTCCCGACCTTGCCTTCGTCCTGGAGAAGGCCGTCGGCGATCATCTCCGAGATGAATTTGGTGATCGTGGGGACGCTCGTCGCCAGATCCCGGCTCAAATCAGATATGCTGTAGGTGCCGTGTTCGATACATAGCCGAAGAATATCCTTTTTGATAAGGGCATTCTTGCTGTCGTCGGTAACGAATTTTGCGCTCATGGTTATTAAAAGCTGATTTCGGCAAATTTATAAAATAAAATGCGTATATTTGGAGGTTGTTTAAAAAATTTTTGAAATTATTTAAAAATGGCCGCAAGGAAAATAAGAAAAATCATAAAGGATACCCGGATTGGTATGAAGGGGAAGCTTATTATGAGCCTTGGTGCCATCGCTGCAGTCCTGCTTCTGTCGAGCGTAATCTCTGTGATGGAGTACAGCAAGATGAGTTCGTACGTCTCCGATCTTATCTCCAAGGATATCAACAGCATCAACGATGCGCGGAGGCTTGGGGAAGCGGCAGAGGAGTACAATCTTGCCATTCTGGCCGCAATCGGCGACGGCTCGGTTACGGAGCTGCCTGATTTCGATACCCAGGCATTCATGCGCAAGTGCGACAGTCTTAGTACAGCATTCAGTTCCACCTCTTCTCTTGCGGATTCCGTGAAGTATGCGTATTCGGCTTACATGCTGACTTCGCTTGAGCTCGGCTATGTGATCAAGTCGGATTTCATCAATACCCGTGACTGGTACTTCGACCGTCTCCAGCCCCGTTTCGGCAGGCTCAGGGGAGATATCGACAAGCTCAGTCTCGCCATTTACGACGACCTTCGCTTCAACTCCGAAAACATGGACAGCAGCCTGTACCGCAGTATCATACCCGGTATCGTTGCCGTAGGTGTCGGCCTGCTCCTCGTGGTCATGCTCCTTATGTTCATGCTGTCGTACTACGTAAGGCCTACCTATCGAATGGCCTCCGGGCTTTCGGCTTACAGGTCTTACGGTAAGAACTATAAGGTCGATTTCGACGGAGACGACCAGCTCAAGGAAATCAACGAAGGAATAGCCGAAATCACAACCGAAAATCAGACTCTCCAGAGGAGGATCAGCGCTCTCAAGAATGAATCTAAAGGCAATCAGTAGGAACGTAGGGTATGCACTCCTTGTAAGTGCGCTCTTCATGCTGCTGTCCCTGTTCGTGTCGCTCGGCACCAAGGACGGGGCCCAGGCAGGTCTGCTGATCAGTTTTATCATCACATTCATCTCCGGTATATTCCCGTTCATCTTCGTCAGGGGCTCCCAGCCCATCACGATCAAGGACGGATATATGATAATAGTGGTGTCGTGGCTGCTGTCGTTCATCTTCGGCATGCTTCCGTATGCGCTGTGGGGCGACCCGTTCACCCTGGCCAATGCGTGGTTCGAGAGCGTTTCCGGCTTTACGGCCACCGGCGCCACCGTGATTGCAAATGTCGAGGCGCTGCCTCCGAGCCTCCTGTTCTGGAGGTCGGCGACCCACTTCATCGGCGGTTTGGGAGTCACGGTCTTCCTTCTGCTCCTGATCCCGTCGGCCAGCCCGATACGCTCGAGGCTTACCAACATGGAGCTTTCGTCGCTCTCGAAGTCGGGATATGCGGCCAGGTCGGGCAAGACCGTCTTTATCTTCACCTACGTCTATCTCGGGATATTCGTGCTTTCGTTCCTGTCCTATCTGCTTGCCGGGATGTCTCCTCTGGATGCGGTGTGTCAGGCCTTCAGCGTGAGTGCCACGGGAGGTTTCAGTACCAAGAACAACTCTATACTCGGGTTCCATTCGACACTGATCGAGGGTATCACGATGGTCTTCATGATGTTGTCTTCAATCCATTTCGGACTGGTCTACCTCTCGATAATCAACCGCTCGCTCAAGCCGATGAAAAACCCCGTGCTCGTGTTCTATCTGAGTTCTGTGGCCATTGTAGCAGTTATCTCCGGCCTTTCCCTCAAGTTCAGCGGCACGATCCCTACTTTCAGCAGGGCGATGTGGTGCGGGGCGTTCCAGACCATCAGCACGGTGACCACGACCGGATTTGCGATAGCCGACAACGCAACCTTCCCGATGTGGACAAATGTGCTGCTTCTCGGCATGGCAGTCATGTGCGGATGCGCAGGTTCGACCTCCGGCGGAGTCAAGGCTGACCGTGTGTTTATCCTCTTCAAGACCATCGGGCGCCAGATAGGAAAGACGCTCCATCCCAACCTGGTCAATGAAGTCAAGGTCGGCACGCGCGTTCTCCATGAAGAGGAAGTGACCCAGTATCTTCTCTATATTGCATTCTATGTGCTTGTGCTGGCTATTTCGACCGTCTTGGCACTGTGTCTCGGGGTTGGTGCCGAGAGCGCTCTGTCCGGCTCGCTGGTATCGCTCAGCAACGTAGGCCCCGCCATCGGGGAAATCGGTTCGATGGGCAACTACGGCGCCCTTTCTTCGGGCGCGAAGTTCCTCTTCTCGATGGACATGTTCTTCGGCCGTGTCGAGATATATCCTATTGTTGCAGTGGTCGGGATGATATTTGATCCCCACAGAAGGTAATGGACAGGGCGGAGTTTCTATACGGAGAGTTCAAGCGGCATTTTGGTTACGAGCCTACTCCCGGTCAGGACGGACTTTTCCGTGCGGCGGGGGAGTTCCTGACTACAGACGATGGCGATATCCTCGTGGTGAACGGTTATGCGGGCACCGGGAAGACCTCGGCCGTGGCCGCCGTGATAGCGGCGCTGCGCGAACTCAAGGTCCCGTCTGTGCTGCTTGCCCCGACGGGAAGGGCGGCGAAGGTGCTCTCATCGTTTGCCGGCGTCCCTGCCCAGACCATCCATAAGGCTATCTACAGGCAGAAAAGTGTCTCGTCAGACGGCTTCGGTGAGTTCTCCCTGAGTCCGAACAAACTCAAAAGCACGCTCTTCGTCGTCGATGAGGCCTCGCTGATCGGCATCGATGCGGGTGAGTCGCGAAGTCAGGGCTTTTTCGGGACCGGCAACCTGCTCGAAGACCTTATTAGCTATGTGCGCAATGGTAGCGACTGCCGCTTGATTCTGATGGGAGATGATGCCCAGCTGCCCCCCGTCGGAATGGACGAAAGTCCTGCGCTTTCCAAAAACTATATGGAGGGCTTCGGCGGAGTGCGTTTCGTCTCGCTTACCGATGTGGTCCGTCAGGCTCAGTCGTCGGGCATTCTGATGAATGCGACCGCGCTCAGGAGTAATCTTGGTGCCGGGACCCTTCATCTGAAACTCGACGGCTACCCGGATATAGAGCGGATCGGCGGCGAACAGCTCACGGACAAGATCGCAGCCGCATACGAAGAGTATGGAGAAGACGACACGATCATCCTGTGCCGTTCCAATAAAAGGGCGATAAGGTACAATCTCGGGATTCGCAGCACTGTTCAGTACAAGGAAGAGCGGCTCCTTCGCGGAGACAATCTGATGATAGTCAAAAACTGCTATCAATTCCTCGACGAGGATTCGAAGATGGGCTACATAGCCAACGGCGATACCGCTGTCCTCCAGCGAATCCGCGGCTTCGAAGAACGCTACGGGCTGCATTTTGCCGAAGCGACGCTGCGTTTCCCCGACTATGACGACGAGATCGTCACTGCCAAGGTCTGCCTCGACACACTCGAATCCGAGTCGGCGTCGCTTACCTATGAGCAGCAGAATGCTCTCTATCAGGGCGTCAACGAGGACTATTCGGATATAGCCTCAAAGAAGAAGCGCTATGAGGCCGTGCGTGAGGATCCTTTCTACAATGCGCTTCAGCTCAAGTACGCCCAGGCCGTAACCTGCCACAAAGCGCAGGGCGGCCAGTGGAGCTGCGTGTTTATCGACTGCCCTTTCTGGCAGCCGGAGCAGACTCCCGACGACCTCAAATGGCTCTACACGGCACTCACCAGAGCCGTTCAGAAAGTTTATCTGGTTAATTTTCCCGACAGGTTTTTTGACAAATGAAACGTGTTGTCCTGATGATTTTCGCGGCATTTCTGTTCGCCTGTGCCCTATATGCTTCCGACGAAGTCAATCCGACCCCGTCTCCTGATTCCTCTTACGTGGCTTTCACCAGCGGGGGCGACCTCTTCGTGCGCCCCTCGGCCGGAGGAGAGGTGCTCCGCCTTACTTCCGACGGGTCTGATGTCGTGTTGAACGGCTATGCTTCGTGGGTGTACTACGAAGAGATTTTCGGCAGGCCATCGCGCTACAAGGCATTCTGGTGGAGCCCGGACTCGCGAAAGATCGCATTCTACCGGTTCGACAACACCGAAGTAAGGATGTTCCCGATTTATTCGCCTTACGGCTCGAAGGGCGGGGCTCTCAATGAGACGCGTTATCCGCTTGCCGGCGACAGCAATCCCCGGGTCAGGATCGGCATCATCTCGCTCGACAACCCCTCGAAGGTGGTTTGGGCCGATTTCGATGAGAATGAAGACCAGTATTTCGGAACTCCTTTCTGGGGGGCCGACAGCCGCAGCCTTTTCGTGCAGAGGGAACCGCGCGTGCAGCAGGAGCTCGAACTCTTTGCAGTCAGCGCTGTCGACGGCTCCAAGTCGCTGATCTACCGTGAGACTTATCCGACATGGCTCGACTGGATGGACGATATGCTTTTCACGAAGGAGGGCCTTTATATGTCGCGGGCTTTCGAGACAGGCTGGCAGCAGATTTACTTCCTGTCCTACGACGGGAAGACCCTCAGGCGTCTTACCGACGGGGTTAATTGGCGCATTTCGCTGCTTGCTGTCGACGAGAAGAAGGGTACCGTCTATTTCACGTCCTACCGCGATTCCGATGTGCACCAGTGCCTGTATTCGGTCGACCGCAAGGGACGCGTAAAACTGCTCTCCGACCCAGACTATTCTGCAGATGGCATAAGAATTGACCTCGCGGCAGGCAGGGCCGAGGTGGTCTACTCCAACATCAACACTCAGCCTTTCGGGATGAAAGTGAGCCTGAAGGGGACGCGGGGGACGGTAAAGGCGCCGGCCATTGCGGGAAGCGAGGCGCCGGCGGGGCCGCACCGTGAGATAGTTTATACCGAGATGTCGGACGGACAGAGGGTGCCGGCTGTGATAACCCTTCCCGACGGGTTCGATCCGTCGAAGCGCTATCCGGTGGTCGTGGAGATCTACGGCGGGCCCGATACGCCCTATGTCAGGGACCGCTGGCGCGGAGTTTCGCCCATGGACCGCTGGTTCTGGGAGAACGGTGTCATCAAGGTGGTAGCCGACACGCGCGCAGCAGGACACAACGGCCGGCGGGGGACCGATCTTGTGTGGCGCGATGTGGTGTCGGTGCCGGTCGAAGACGTGTGTACATGGGCCCGCTGGCTGGGTGGGCTGCCTTATGTAGACGCTTCGCGCATCGGAGTCGAGGGCTTCTCGTTCGGAGGCACCATGACAGCGATGCTGGTGATGAACCATCCCGATCTGTTCCGCTGCGGAGTCGCCGGCGGGGGAGTCTACGACTGGACCCTGTACGATTCCCACTATACGGAGCGCTTCATGGACACGCCCCAGCGCAACCCCGGCGGTTACGCGAAGGCCCGCGTCCTGAACTACGTCGACAATTACGACCCGTCACGCTCGCGGCTCAAACTGACCCACGGCACGGGCGATGACAATGTCCATTTCCAGAATACTCTGATGCTGGTGGATTACCTCCAGAGAAGCGGCAAGCTGTTCGACCTGATGATCTATCCCGACGGAATGCACGGCTACCGCTGCGAGCAGGGCCGCCACGACAACGATTCGGACAAGGAGTTCTGGACTAGAAATCTCTCTTTGCAGCAATAAGTTTTCTCGCCGGCCCCTGCGGCAGGTCGAGAGTTACCCCGAAGATATGAAGGTCTGCCGAAGGGCGGACCTTCAGTTTTGTGTGCAGTTCCTCCGAACTAAGAGGGACATTTCGGGCGGATACCTCTGCGCAGGGGTACTTCGCGGCGCATTCCTTGATCCCGGCTTTCCCGAAATCGAAGATATCTAGAATCCGGTAGTATTTCCCGAATGCCTGCTTGTCCGAGGCGAGATACAGATGGGTGAAGCGGCCGAGTTTCTTAAGCCCCCACCTCTCGCAAGGCAGCTTGAATGCTCCGGCTTTGGTGATAGAGGGATCCGGCTCGTACAAAAGACCGTCGCTGAGTTCCTGAACCTCAGTGATATACATTGCGGGTGCCTGCTGCTCTTCCTCCGGGGAGAAAGTCAAAGCCGACTGCAGATCGGTTGCCGTTATGCTGACTTCCTGATTGTCTTCACGGGAAAGGATGAGAAGCAGTTCCTTGACTTCGCCCTTCAGGCTCACGACGTGCAGTTCCCTGAGCTTTGGCCCGAAACGTTCGCGCAGCATGGTGAGATCGGCCATGGGGGAGAGCTTCACTACCGTCGTGGGGGCTTTTTCGAGAAGTCTCGGGAGCATGGTCAGCACGTCCGGCCTGCAGTCCTCCACCAGGAATACCTTTTTCCCGGCGCCGTCTCTTCTCGACGGATCGAGGTAGATGGCATCGACCTGCGGCAGGCTCTCAAGCCTTTGAGCGGCATCTTCCGAGCTGAACTCGACATTGGCGATTCCGAGTTTTGCGAAATTGGCCTTCACCGCTTCGGAGAGTTCCGGATTCAGTTCGTTGTGGTAGACTTTTTCCGCACTTTGAGCGAAGGCCCAGCAATCGACGCCCAATCCTCCCGTAAGGTCTGCGATGGAGCGGCACGACTTCAGGAGGCCGGCCTTGTAGAGCGCCGTCGCAGACGAAGAGCACTGCTCCGAAGCCAGCCTTGATGGTACGGTTAACTCCGCGCCAGCCCACTGCGGCACCTTGTCGAGCACCTTCTCGAACGGCTCCGCCTGCTGGGCGGCCAGTATCTGTGCGAACGTCTTTTTCATCTCCCGCAAAGATACTAATAAAAAATTGTCGTGCAGGCCGGGAGCCGCTTTTGCCCGGAATAGGGTCGCGAAGCGACAGCGGCTCCAGGCCTGTATGACAACTTTTTTCCACCACTGCGAGACGGAAGTAGTCCAAATTTTTCGTATATTGCATTTCAAATAATAACTAATCTTTATGTCTGACTATAAAACTATAGCGCAGTCGTGGCTCTCCGAGGAGTTCGACGCGCAGACCCGCGAGGAGGTCAAGGCCCTGATGGAAGGCGATCCCGCAGCCCTCGAAGATGCATTCTACCGTAACCTCGAGTTCGGTACCGGAGGCCTTCGCGGCGTGATGGGAGCAGGCACCAACAGGATGAATAAATACACGGTCGGTATGGCTACCCAGGGCCTTGCCAACTACATAAAGGCCAATGTCGCAGGCGACGACCTCAAGGTCTGCATCTCCTTCGACAGCCGTAACCACAGCCGTGAGTTTGCCAGGATCACCGCAGACGTGCTCAGCGCCAACGGCCTCCACGTATTCCTGTTCGACGACATCCGTCCGACCCCCGAGCTCAGCTACAGCATCCGTCTCAAGGGCGCTACCGCGGGCGTGATGGTCACAGCCTCCCACAACCCCAAGGAGTACAACGGCTACAAGGTGTTCTGGTCCGACGGCGGACAGATCACTTCGCCGGTCGACAAGGATATCGTGGCGGAAGTAGCCAAAATTACCTCTCCTTCGCAGGTGAAGTTCGTACCCGGCGAGGGTGCCGGCAAGGTCGAGATGATGGGCGCGGCTGAGGACGAATGCTATCTTCGCGACATCCTCTCGCTCACTCTCAGCCCGGAGATCTGTGCTAAACACTCCGGCTTCAAGTTTGTCTACACGCCTCTGCACGGCTGCGGAGTAAGACTCGTGCCCGAGACTCTCAAACGCCTCGGATTCGAAAACGTGATCCATGTCCCCGAGCAGGATGTGAGCGACGGCAATTTCCCGACCGTGATGAGCCCCAACCCCGAGGAGCCTTCCGCCCTCAAGATGGCTATCGCCAAGGCCGATGAGACCGGCGCCGACATCGTGATCGCCACTGACCCCGATGCTGACAGAATGGGTATCGCCGTGCGCGACAACGAAGGCAGGATGGTGCTTTTCAACGGCAACCAGACAGCTTCGCTGATGACTTACTATATCCTGAGCCGCCGCAAGGAGCTCGGTCTCCTGAAGCCGGGACAGTATGTGGTGAAGACCATCGTCACCACCGAACTCATCCGCGAGATATGCGAGAGTTTCGGAGTGCCGGTCTACAATGTCCTTACCGGCTTCAAGTATATCGCAGAGGTGGTGAAGCGCCGCGAGAACGAAGGCGAATTCATCTGCGGAGGCGAAGAGAGCTACGGTTTCAATGTGGGGCAGTTCGTCCGAGACAAGGATGCGCAGATCGCTGCCGCAACTGTGGCGGAAGCCGCAGCCTGGGCTGCAGATCAGGGGCTTACCCTTTATCAGCTGATGCAGAAGATTTACAAGGAGTACGGATACCGCAAGGAAGGGCTCGTCTCGGTCGTGCGCAAAGGCAAGACCGGCGCAGAGGAGATCGCGGCGATCATGACAGGTCTGAGGACCAACCCGCCCAAGGCACTTTGCGGCAGCCCCGTAACCAAGGTCATAGATTATCTGGAGCCGGAGAAGACCGGACAGCCCAAGTCAAACGTGCTGCAGTTCTTCGACGAGGCAGGCGATGTGGTGAGCGTCCGTCCTTCCGGCACGGAGCCCAAGATAAAGTTCTATTTCGGGGCGAAGGGCGAGGATGCCGACGCAAAGATCGCGGCACTCAAAGCTCAGTTCTGCGAGTAGAATAATCGCGGCACCACTGACTCAGCGCGCACTCTCCGCAACGGGGATTGCGCGCTGTGCATGTATAACGGCCGTGGAGTATGAGCCAATGATGGGCGACCGGACGCAGCTCGGGCTTGATGTGCTTCTCGAGATCGCGCTCTACGGCCTCCGGGGTCTTGCCGTCTGACAGACCAAGCCTGTGGGAAACCCTGAACACATGGGTGTCGACGGCTATCACGGGCTTGTCGTAGACTATCGATGCAACCACATTGGCGGTTTTGCGGCCAACGCCGGGCAGCGTCATCAATTCGTCGAGCTCGGAGGGAACTTCGCCTCCGTAGACCTCCACGATCCTTCGGGCCATCTCAACCAGGTGGGCAGACTTGGAATTGGGGTATGAAACGGACTTTATTATCCCGTAGACATCATCGCGGCTCGCACCGGCAAGCGCCTGGATAGTGGGATATCGCCCGAAAAGGGAAGGGGTGACCATGTTGACCCTTTTGTCCGTGCATTGCGCGGACAGGACGACCGCACAGATGAGCTGGTAGGGGCTGGCGAAGTCGAGCTCCGACTGCGCGACGGGCATGTTGGCGCTGAACCAGCCGACGATGGCTTTGTAGCGTTCGGGGCGTGTCATATCGTGATGCTCAGGTCGATGGCTTCCTGGTCGCGGCGGATCTCACGGCAGTGCTCGTCCTCGCAGATGAACACCCTGCCGGGGTAGTTTTCGAAGATGTTGCGGTCGTGGGTGACGATCACTACGGCCGT
>OCTW011610127.1_pt1 | contig 14742 bp, 16 predicted proteins | sample 1539671 | NCBI WGS metagenome assembly OCTW01 (sample SAMN02144230, study PRJEB22623) | gut metagenome | biome: sheep rumen | host: Ovis aries | place: New Zealand
TCGTATTTCTTGCCGCTTACGCCGATTTTACAGTTATCGCCGATTTTTGCATTCTTATCGATGATTGTGTTGGCAATCTGGCAGTTTTTACCGATTCCGGTGCTTGGTTTTCCGGCCTTCTTGTTTGCTTCTTTTTCTTCTTCAGTGTCGTAATAGTCGGCACCCATCATGATTACGCCGTTAAACTTGGTTCCTTCATTGATGATAGAGCGAACACCGACAACCGATTTGTTGAAGGAAGCATCAGTTATGATACAGCCTTCAGAAATAAGCGATGCATTAATGTCTGCCTTGTTGATTTTTGAAGGCGGAAGGTTACGCATGTGGGTATAAATAGGCTGAGTTTCACCAAAGAAGTCGAAGGTTGGGTAAGGCTCACAAAGGGCAATGTTTGCATCATAGAAGCTGCGGATAGTTCCGATGTCTTCCCAGTAGCCGTCGAATACATAAGAGCTGATTTTCTTCTTACCGATGGCGAGAGGGAGGATTTCCTTACCAAAGTCAGTGTATTTTTCGTTCTCACCGCCCAGCATTTCTTCCATTGTGTCGGCATTGAAGATGTAAATACCCATTGAAGCAAGGTATTCCTTCTCTGGAGGCAGGCTTCCGCGTGCTTCCTTAGGAATCTTCCAGTCATCAATGTTCAAATCCGGCTTTGGCTTTTCCATAAAAGCTTTTACATGATTCTGGTTATCAATCTGCATAATACCAAAACCAGAAGCGTCGTGGCGGTTTACGGCAGTTGTAGCGATTGTGATTTCTGCACCAGACTTAATGTGGGCATCCATAAATGCTCGGAGGTCCATCTTGTAAAGCTGGTCGCCGGAAAGAATGATATAGTGAGTTGGTTTTTGAGTCTTAAAGTGAATAAAGTTCTTACGAACTGCATCGGCAGTACCTTCATACCAGCCTGAATGCTCAAGAGTCTGTTCTGCGGCAAGAATTTCTACGAATCCGCCTGAGAAACGGTCGAAATTGTAGGTATTTGAAATGTGAAGGTGAAGAGAAGCCGAGTTGAACTGAGTCAAAAGGTAAATCTTTTTATATCCGGAGTTGATACAGTTAGAAATAGGGATATCAACAATTCTGTATTTTCCGCCGAAAGAAACGGCCGGTTTTGAACGCTCTTTTGTAAGCGGATAAAGACGTGTACCTTTACCGCCACCTAAAATGATTGAAAGAACTCTTGGTTCTGTGTTTGCCATAAATATACTCCTTTTGATGATGCAATAAACTATTAGTTAATAAGAATAGTATAAATCTGAAATGGCGGATTTGCAAATTATTTGTGAGGATTGTGGATTTGTGTGTCATTCCCGTGCTTGACACGGGAATCTGTATTAAAGATTTACAAATTTTAAAGATTGCGATACAGATTCATTTTCAGTATTCAGGCAAACAATAGGATTAGAAAAGTTTGATTTTAGATTTGTAATGAATTCATCTGCCCAGGATGGCGCCAGAACCTTTACATCCTTAAAATCTAAAGAAATTGTTTCATCTTTAGCAGGAGTTCCTATGATATAAGCTTTTGCCATAGAAAAGGCTTCTTTTCCTGCAGGTCGAGACATTAATATTTCACCAAAATCTTTAATATTTAAAACCATTACGAAAGCTCCTCTGAAAAATCTAAAATAGCAAGACAGCCTGTATAATAATCATCTGCTTGTGAAAATGAAATGTTACCGTCCTCAATTGAGCAGTAACCATTTCCCGTCTGGAAATATAATTTCCATTTTTTTGATTTTACAGTTTCTGCAACAAATTTTAGTCCGTTTCCTCTTTGTTCTGGCAATCTTCCTGATATTTGTTTTGTAAAACCTGTTTTAATAGCTTCCAAATCTGATGAAAGTTTTATTACAGAAGAAAGAGATTCTTTGATTCCACGGCCAAAATCAGCAAGTACAACATATTTTTCTTGAAATGAAAGATTAAGGTATGCTCCTCTCATCTTGTTTTCAGAAAATTTCCAGTTATGGTCAAATGTGTTGTTTCCAATCTCTCCAATTAATGCTGATTCTATATACTTTTGTGATTTAAAAATAAACGAATCAAGTCTAGCCTGAAAAATATCTCTTGTGATGCAGAAATAATCTGTATCTTTCTTTTGAGAAGATTCTTCAATCTGATTTTTTGCCTGTTCAATGATTTCTGCTGGAATCATATATTGTATTATATGGTATTTGAAAGGTTATAACAAGAAATTGAATGTGTGAAAAAATAATAATGATAGGAAAATGATTTTCTTTTCTAAGACCATGTTTTTCCCCTAAACAATTTTTTTAGAACTCCGATGATTTATTTAGATGTAAATAATGTGTAAGGCCGCTGGCGGCCGGTGTTAAATAGCAAAGCGTTAAAAAAAATGCGAAAGCATTTTTTAGCTTTACCACCTTGAATGCTAGTAGAGTCTTACAATCAGATGGAGGATGATAATAATATGATTCGTGGCTGGTATACCGGGGCTTCCGGTATGAATGCGCAGCAGAACAGACTTGATGCAATTGCAAACAATCTTGCAAATGTTGATACGACTGGCTACAAACGCGATGTAGTTGCAAGCAAGTCTTTCCCGGAACTGCTGCTTCGCCGTACTAATCTTGACGGCGTTTATCACACAACCGAAGGTTCTGCAGATGCAGCACCTGTAGTCGGTAAGCTTGGTCTTGGCGTTGAAACAAATGAAAACTACATTGATTTCAGCCAGGGCTCTTTCAAAATCACAAATACAAAGACAGATACAGCTCTCAGTGGCGAGGGCTTTTATGTAATAGACACTCCGCTTGGCGAGCGCTATACCCGTAACGGAAACTTCTTTATCGGCAAGGAAGGCATTCTTGAAACTAAGGACGGATATCCTGTTCTTGGTGAAAAGGGCTACATCTACGTTGATGACGACAAGTTCATGGTAAATGAAGACGGTATTCTTGCCCGCGAAGATAACGGCGAAGAAATTGACCGTTTTAAGGTTGTCCGCTTTGATAATGAGCGCTACCTGAAAAAGATGGGCGAAAGCTTTTATGCAACAAACGACATTGCGGGCCCGGCTCACATTGCAGAAGGTAATGAGCGTCCACGCTTCCTTCAAGGCTACACAGAAACAAGCAATGTAAATGTTGTAAACGAGATGGTTCAGATGATTGAAGTAAACCGTGCTTACGAGGCAAATCAGAAAACAATTCAATCTGAAGATTCTATGATGAGCACACTCTGGCAGAAGGTTGCGGTGCTTCAATAAAGCAGGTTCTTAAGGGCGGCAGCCCTTAGGAGAGAGGGTAGCACGCAACGAAGTGCGGGCGCAGGGGGAGACTTCCCCCTCCTGATGGAGAAATAAAATGGTAAGAAGTTTATGGACAGCAGCTACCGGAATGAACGGTCAGCAGGCAAATATTGATGCAATTTCGAACAACCTTTCGAACGTAAATACAACCGGCTACAAGCAGCAGCGCGTTGAGTTTGAGGATCTGGTTTATCAGAACCTTAAGCTTGCCGGAACTCCGGCAACAGAAGATACAGTGACACCTGTTGGCATTCAGCAGGGAACTGGTGTTAAGGTTGGAGCTACACAGCGCATTATGAACCAGGGCTCTTTGCAGAACACTGGTGTTGATACAGACGTTGCAATCGTAGGTGAAGGCTTTTTCCGCGTTCAGAAATACGACGGAAGCTATGCTTACACCCGCGACGGTTCTTTTAAGGTTGACTCTGCAGGTCAGTTAGTTACAAATAACGGACTTCGCGTAATTCCAGAAATTATCCTGCCGGAAGGTTATGACGTTTCTACTTTGAACGTTACTCAGACAGGTCTTGTAAGCGTAAAAATCAATGGAGAAAATGATCCTGTTGAAGTTGGTCAGCTTGAGCTTTACCGCTTCCCGAACAAGGTTGGCTTGCAGGCAGACGGCGACAATCTTTTTAAGGTAACAGCTGCCAGCGGTGAGGCAATTGCCGGTCGCCCTGGCTACGAAGGCTTTGGTGATGTTCGCCACAAGTTCCTCGAAATGTCTAACGTTTCGGTTGTGAACGAAATGGTGCAGATGATTGTTGCACAGAGAGCGTATGAGTTTAATTCTAAGGCTATTCAGACTTCGGATACGATGTTGAGCACTGCTGTGAATCTTAAGAGATAATCGTAGCAATTGAAGGATAGACACAAAACACAGTTTTGTGTCTGTGCCGTTCTTTCGATGAACCTAAAACAACCCTTTCGGCTTGTTTTTTAACGGTTCTTCGATTTTAGGCAGGTGGGAAAAATGAACGTTGGATTAATATCAAATACATATAGCGGAATTACTGGTGGTCAGGGAGCATTGCAGTCTGCACGTACAAATGCAGATAAGGCAAAGTTCGAAGAACTTCTTGAGCGCTTCCAGTTACAGAATGATGGCCGCGGTACTGTTTCTTCAGATCAGATTGCAGAAAGCGGCCGCCTCAACGGTGAGTACACTACTGGTTTTGCTGGTACTTTCACAACAGATGCAGATAAGGCCGCCCGCCCAACTGGTGCCGCCGCAAATCAGGCAAATATCCACGTTCAGCCAAAAACAATCGACAAAACTTCTGAGCTCTATCAGAAATCTATGGAGCTGGAAAATTATTTTGTAAAGCAAATGCTTTCAGAAATGAGAAAAACTGTTCATCGCAGTGGAGATACAGACTTCGCACGTCAGACTTACGAAGATATGCTTTACGACGAATACTCAACTGCAATGACTAAAAATGCAGGCTTCGGCCTTGCAGATCAGATTTATTTAAGTCTGGTATAAAAAGATTCCCCGGTCAAGCCGGGGAATGACACTAATTGTCATCCTCGGACTTGACCCGGGGATCTAAATCGGAAAATAACAGAGCCTCTCTGATATTTGTTTACATCTATTCCCCTGGCGTCGTTGGCGTTCAGGGGATTTCTTTTTTTATTTTTTTACACAACTAAACTTTTCCGTGTTATACTTTATATTAATATATAGAAAAATTGATTATATACGGAGAAGAAAAATGGCAGATAATACACCAGAAATGATCACAATCGCTTGTTCTCAGTGTGGAGAAAATAATTTTACCTTCAGCAAAAATGCAATCAACTCAAAAAGTGGAATTAATTTTACCTGCAGTCATTGCGGATACACAACATTCATTACCTTAGATAGAGATGGAAGCATCTCTGTGGAGTGTGTAGGTTAGTATTATGACACAGGAAGAAAATCAAATTGATCAAACAAAGCTTAATGAAATTCAAAAATACCCGCTTCTTTTTCAAATCATAATTGGCCTAGTTTGTGCACTACTGAATCTTGCCTTGTGCAGCATTCAGGATTATTATCCGATTCCACTTTTTATGGATACGGTTTTTACGGTAACAGCTTCTTTGTTTGGAGCTGTCAGCGGCCTTATTGCGGCTTTTTTATTTCATCTTTTTTCAATGCTTGTGCATTCAAATCCGCCGTCAGATTTAACCTGGTCAATCTGCAGTCTTACAGTAGTTTTAATTATTCGTCTTTATCTTAGAAAAAGAAATATAAAGCAGACTAAATTAGATTTCTTTGATGTTCTTCTGCTTCTGATAATCATTGCTATCATAATAAGTATAGAAGGGGCTATTATTTTTACAATTTTGCGAGCCTTGGTTGAATACCGCGAAACTGCCCAGGTAAGAACCTTTTACCTCTATCTTCTGCGTTTTGATATGCCGGTTTTTCTTTCGGCTTTTATTCCCCGTATTCCTGTAAATCTTTTAGATAAGGGAATCTGCGTAACACTTGGGGTATTGATTTATAAAGGGCTTTGTAAAATCAAGTGGCTTCAGACTCTTGAAAGCCGCCCACAGTAAGCCTTACCTGGGTTCCGCTTTCGGAATTACTGTTGACGATTAATTCTGCTCCAAGAATTTCAGCCCGGCTCTTCATTCCCTTTAAGCCAAGGTGAGTACTTTCTTCAGAGAAATTGTCTTTTTTATCATTTTCAGAAAAGCCCCTGCCGTCATCACTAATCAAAAATACAAGACTGCCATTTTCTTCGCGGACAATAAGACTTAACTCGCTTGCTCCGGAATGTTTGATTGCATTTGTCAGGCTTTCCTGCACAATTCTGAATATGTGGAGCTTTTGAATTGGAGAAAGCTTTTTGTACAGTTCGCTTTCTGCTGCGTAAAACTTACAGGGAAGGCCGGAGTTTTCTTCTGTGTTTAAGGCATACTCATTTAAAAGCAGAGCAAAATCAGCAGTTTCGATTTCCGGAGGAGTAAGATTGCGGATAATGTTACGGATATTTTTCATATTCTGCTTTTCGAGGTTATTTAATTTCTGCAGAATATCTTTTTCATCAGCTGCAAGTTTTTCTGATTCTTCGAGCTTATGCACAAACAAAAGGGCGGTCCGCATATCCTGAAGAACTGTATCATGAAGATCGTGAGAAATACGGCTTCGTTCGCTTTCCTGTACCTGAGTGATTGTTTTTGTAACAAGCTCTTCGTCTTTGTTCTTTTGATTTAAGAAGGCAATTTTCTGATTGTTTTTAATATATTTTGCGGCTCCAAGAACAACGGCAATACTCAAAAAGGAAATCAGACATAAAAGTTCAACAAAGAGAATCATAAAGTTTCTGTCAGATTCAATTTCGCTCATCATAAACTGATTCATTTGAATTGTAAGAAGCGAACATTCCTTCTGAAAATCATAAAGATTATTCTGAGTAGCCTGATTCAAAGCCTTGCCGGCGTGTTCAAGAGCCTCGTCAATAAAGAGGGCACTTTCAGTTTTATTGCCATTTGTTTCGGTGATATAGGAATCGGATTTTTGAAATTCTTCGAGTTGAAAAATCAGCTTTTCTAATGAAGGCTTAAGGGGTGCGGCTGCATTGGGCCCGATTGTATTATTAAAATCAATTTCAGAATATTCAGACCAGAAGTCATTCCAGGTATTTAAAAGATTTTTTTCTGAGTTTTCGATTGCAAAGATATTTTGAGAAAAGAAAATTAAAATGAAGAGAAATATAACGGGCTTGAGGCTGATTTTTTTGTGCATGATTTTTCTCATGCAGATATTTTCTATTATTTATCGCAGTTTTTCAAGCAAGGCAGTGCGGTCGCGGCAGCCAAGCTTGTCGTAAATTACACTTATATAGTTTTCCAGAGTAGAAAGCTTAATCTCAAGTCTTGCTGCAATTTCTTCGTTTGTAAAACCATCAGAAATTAGATTTACAACCTGCTGCTCTCGTTTTGTGAGAGTCATAAAAAGACTGCGGTTTTCTAAAAGAGAAGAAACTAAATCAGGCTGAACAAAGGTCTTTCCGGCGGCAACAGTATTTACCGCATCCAGCAGCATTTTTTCGTCACTCAGTTTTGAAACAAAGCCCTTTGCTCCAACTTCGGCACTCATAGCACGTTCAATGCTTGAGCCTGAATCATGGCTTGAAAAAACAACGCTCGGAATATTCTGCTTGGCAAGCAGTTTTACAGCATCAAAGCCGCCGTTAATTCCGCTTTCGCCGGTGGTTTTTAATTGAATATCAACAATGGCAATAATTGTATCTTCTGGAGTAAAAGTCGTTTTTTTAAGGATAGATGTAAGGTCTTCCAGGCTTTCGGCTTCGGCCAGAATAGTCCAGTCCGAATTTTCTGTAAAAAAAGCCGAGATTCCCTTGCGAAGCATTTTGTGATCATCAATCAAAATCAGTTTTTTCATTGATTTTAGTATAACACACCCAAGCCCCTGCGCAATCAATTTTAGTCATTAAAAAACAATGAGTTAACTCACATATATTCCCAAAGTCTGCATACTGTTTTTCTAAGAGAAGCGGGCGTAGAATTAAACTATCATATTGTAGTTTTTATATTATCTGTGAAAGGTCTATGACGAGGAGTAAATAAATTATGAACAGAAAAGAAGGTATTAGAAAAATGGCAGAAGCTTATTATCAGATGCTTACAGCATTAAAGCCTGCTATTAAGAAAAATCCTGATATTAAAGCCGGATTAAAAGAAGGTCTTGGAAAATTCCTTTCTAATCTTTATATCAGCTACTTTGGAAAGAAAAATACAGATTACTATTCCGAAGCGGCTTATAAAATCAAGGATGATAAAAATGCAAAACTTGTATTTGAACACATTGTTCCAAAAGCAAGATATATTCAGGAGCCATGTTACGAAGCCAGCATAAAAGGGCATTTTGAAGATGGTAAAGAATTTTCTGTAGAAAGCATAGAGGGGCTTTTAAATAAATACTGGAAAATTGCTACCGTCACAAAAGAAGAAAATGAAAAATTAAACAAATATCGTACAAAAATGCCCGAAGGTTGGAAACCTGGTGATGACCCGTTTGCCCGCTACGACGCAGTTGGAATTAAATTTCATAAATAATTGAAGGAAAGTTCAACTGGAAGAAGGCGCCAGCTTCTGCGGTGAATGCGGTGCGAGTGTGTAGGAGGTAACTAAATGATGACTGATTTATTAAAAAACACAGTAATTTCTCTTAAGCAGAGTCTTGTTTATACACTTTCTCTTGGTGATAAAGAGTTGTTTCACAGCAACGTACTTGGATGGCTTTTTGAAAATCATAATGACAAAGGTATTCAGCCAATTGTAAAACTCTTTATAAATGATGAACTTGAAATTGAAAAGGTAGAAAGAGAAAAAAATCATTTTGATTTGTTTGTAACCTGTCATAAAAAAGATAATGAAGCGGATAAGCATTTTGTAATTATTGAGAATAAATTCAAAAGCCTGCCGGATAAAAAACAACTGGAACGTTATGAAGTTGTGTGTCAAGGAAAGAAGAATAAAAAAGATAATTATACGTTTATTCTTTTTGCACCACAGGATTTATTAAGAGTTTTTGAAAAAAATCGGCCAGTAAATTGGCAGACAGTTGCATACGAAGATTTATGCAAGGCTCTTTCTAAAGCTCAGTTTTCATTAACAAGTGATGAACAGAAGTTCAGAAATGAATTCTTAAGTTCATATAAAAAACTCCTCGAATCATTGCTTAAAATTATAAGTCTTGTTGTAGCAACTGCTTCAGAAGAAAATAGTCCATATCTGGTTGATAAAGAAGTTTTGAATACTCTCAAAGAAATACGTCTGCATGATGTATATCAGAAATTGTATGCATCTACAGTACAAAAAACTCTCAATATAAATGCCGGTAAGGACTGGAAGTCTGATATTTATTTTATGAATGGATCGGTATTGAAATGGTCTTATATTCCAGATAATTCAAATATCGTTTATGGAGTAGAAATTCAACGAGAAAAATTTTGTATCTTTGCAGAAACAAAAGACAGAACCGTCCTAAAGCAAAGTGAGAAAAAGCTTTCCGAATATTTTGAAAGCATACTGAATGAAATCTTTGAAGAAGGTCGAATAAACCACAAAAAAGATGGAAGACTGAACGTATACAATAAAGGTATTTATAAATACCAGTATGCCAAAATACCTGCAGATACAAAAATTAAAGATTTGCGAAAAAAAATAAAAATTGCAATGAAAAAAATTGAGGAAAGTAATCCATCATAGTGTGGATAAATAAATAATTATAAATCTTTGGAGGATTATATTATGGGATTATTTGGAAAAAAATCTAAGAATGAAAAAGTTGAAGTGCAGGCTGTACAGAATACTGCAAAATCTGTTGATATTAAGGCAGAAGAAGAAAGTAAGCTTACTGAACGTTACAACAAAGTTATGCCGATTGTAAAACGATACCTTGACTCAATTGGTTTTGAGCTGCCTCCAGAGGAAAGCATTTTCTTTATGCAGATTGAAGAGAATACTGGTAAGTGGAAATATGATTATAATTCATCTTCCAGTATAGATGTCTGGGAAGAAAATTCCCAATATTTGAGTACTGCAACTTCAAATTATGCTGTTTATTATCGATGTAAATACAAACTGGGAAAGAAAAAAATACAGATACCAACTGCTAGCGGAATTCTTTTAAATGCTGATGGAAAAGCATACATAGGTGCAGTAGTTGGTTCTAAATTCTTATGGCATACAGAAGACGGAAAAGATGTAGACAAATCTTTCCAGCCTGTTATTCAAAATGTTCTTGCTGTGGGAAATATTACATCTCAGTTACTGTGCGGTCTGCATATAAAATCTGCTGATGCATCAAAGGTTCCTGATAATGATAAGTTAATTGATGATTGTTATACAAATGAGCCTGATATGTTTGTAATGGATGATTATAGGGCTTCTGCTTTTCCTATGACTGTAAAACGTGCCTTTATTCTTCCTTCTGATGACTATGAATCGAAAAATACAGTTGTAATTGGCGGTTCATTTAGTAAGTGTGCAAATCTGCGGCTTTTCTTTAGTGGATTTGAAAAATGTGTTCATGAAAAATGGTTTATGAAGGAACATTATTATTCAATTTTCCATCAAGATACTCATGGAACCTTTATCTGCCCGTCTGCTGACTGCGATATTCTCAACGAAAAATATCTGGTTGATCGTAAAGAAAACTTAGCCGAGCGTAACTGGGAAATGAAAGTCGGTACAACAATACAGAATGCAGTTTCTCCAAAAGAAGCCGCAAAAAAAGAGACTGAACAATTAAAGGCTGCATTGGACGCAAATGCTAAGGCCGAGGCTAGTGCAAATATTTCTGAAAAGAAAGAAGAACTCAGTAAACTTGAAGCCGCTCTTGTCGCAAAGAAAGCAGAAGTTGCTTCACTTGGAATGGACGCTCAGGCAATTGTTAAGAAAGCAGGTTTGAACAAGGAAATAAAAGAACTTGAGCCGAAGATTGAAGCTTTGAAAGCCGAAGTTGAAAAGTTGAGTAAATAATTATGAGACCCCGAAACAAGTTCGGGGTGACGTACCTTTAGGAGTATTATTATGAAGTGTAAGAAGTGTGGTGCTGAAGTTCCTGCAGGAATGAAGTTTTGTGGTGAATGTGGTACAGCAATTCCACAGATTATAAAATGTGCATGCTGCGGTGCGGATATTGAAGCTGGAATGAAATTCTGCGGAAACTGTGGAGCTCCGGTCAGCCAGAAAAAGAAGTGTATTTCTTGTGGTGCAGAAATTTCATACAACTTAAAATTCTGCCCTGAGTGTGGTGCAAATCAAAGCCAGGCTTCAAACAATGGAACTCCAGCAAAGCCTTCTGTTACTCCTTCAAAACCGGAAGAACCAATCACCATGGTAGAAAATCTTGAGCTTAAAAAAGCACGCGAACAGTTTTTTGCCTGTGACGGAAATCTTTCTGAAATCCTAAAAACTGCAGAAAGCCTTTGGAAGGCACATTCTACAAATGAAGATATTCTTTCTTTATATCTCGCAGCACTTGCGGCTGGAGGAAAAGAAATTGAAGCTTTCAAAGTAATTGAAGGGCTCGGCGAAGGAATCCTTAGTACTTACATTTCTGCAATCGATATTCTTCTTACAAAAGAAGAACTCGCTGAAGTTGAAAAGTGGCTGCGCAAGGCAAGTGTAATTTTTCCTGATAATAACATTCTTAAATGCTATGAGGTTTATTACAATCTTAAGCTTTACAAAAAATATAATGATTTCAGTTTTCTCGAAAATGCTACAAACGCAAATGCAAGCCTCAAGAATGTAAATGGTCCGCTCGAGCTGAGTCATCAGCTTCGTGTAATGTCTTTGCTTCAGATTGAATCAGGCGAAGAGCCTCCGACTTATGATAAGGATTTCTGTAAGGAAAATAATCTTTACTTCCGCATTGTAAGCAATCTGAAACTCGGCGGCGTTTATGTTGAAGGAGTGGCGAGTGAAGCTGCTGCGGCCGCATCTGCTGGAAGTGGATTTAGCATAGGAACTATGCTTCCAATAGACAGTGACGGTTCAAAAGACTTCTCATTTACCGATGATAACGGAAGCAACAGAATTGCACGCTTTTACACAAAGAAAACTGCTGTTGCAGAAAATGGTAAATATAGTGATTTTGTTGCACTTATTAGTTGCCCTGATTCTGACAGATTTATTTTTGCATATAATCCGGAGACTGGTCAAAATGTTGCCTTTTCTATTGCTTCGTATGATGAAGACTGGGATGATGAAGAAGATGAAGGACAATATCTTTACTATCTGCAAACAGTAAGAAATTACTGTTTTTCTGGAAAATGTATTTCAGCCTCTGAACTAGACGTCAAGAGTGCATTTGAAGATGCAGAAACAGATTCTATTGAAGCTTATGTAAAAGGTGCTGTCGAAACCTGTAAAAATTATGATAGACAAGATATTGAAATATATTACTTTAATCCATATTCAGGTGGAAAACAAAATACAAGCTGGTGGCTTGAAATCTGCATGATTGATTACTACGAAAATGAAGCAAAAAATAAAGCAGTAATGGCAGCTGTACTTCAGAAGATTAAAAATCGATTTAAAAATGCCGGTTATACAACAGGCATGTTAGAAGCTGAGTATACGACAGTTCCTGGCGGCATAATTGTTTACTGCGATGATACTATTCAGACATGTCTGAGTTATTATTGGGATGATTTTTTTGACAAAGAGCATTCTTATTTTGTAACTTCAATAAACGGTAATTGCGATTGTGCTTACACCTGGAAAATAGAAAAAGGTCATGTTTCTTTTGAGGAAAACAATGTATTTACTGATGCTTACGGAATTAATGGATTCACAGATTCAGCATGTTTTGTTATGTATAAAGATGTCAGATGCAAGGAAGATGTTTTTGTGCTTCCCGTAAAGAAACTGATTGAAACTGGTGAAGGTTGGGATGCCGGAAGTTCAGTCTGCAAGATTCCAAATTATTTTTACAAATACTATCGAAGTGAAGATATTGAAATTGAATTTAATGATTACTTACGTGCAGGTGATAGTTGTCACAATTCATATCTGCTTGATAAAAATGGAAATCGTATTACCACTTTATTAGAGTTTGATCATTCCGAACCTGATGAAGATGGGTATGTCTATTATCCGGTACCTGCAAGTGATCTCGTGGATGGAGATGCTTGTAATTCTTTAACTCCAGAAGCTGTTGAAAAATGGAAAGCAAAACTGGGAATGTAAAGGAAGAAGCTACCCGTTACCGTCTGGTACAACTTTCATGCGAAAACGTCACCGTAACGCCGGAAATGGCCGCACGGTGGCTGGCAGATAATCCGCATAACCGGGCAATACGCAAAGAGCGGGTAGACGAGTTGTGCGAAACAATCCTCAGCGGCAAATGGAAGCTCAATCCTCCGATAGAAGTTTTTGACACCGGTCGTCTCTGGAACGGCCAGCATCGCCTGACAGCAATTGTACAGACGGGCTGCGCTGTAGAGCTTCGGGTGAGGGTATTGAAAAAGGAGGAAAATGTAAAGCACAATTGAGATTGTAAACTGCTTGATAAATTATTAAACTGCTTTAGGAAATATTATTACTTGCTTTTTGGAAGCATATAGTATATATTAAAAAAAGGGCACCCGTGACAAGCGTCTTGCCCCACGAAATGGTTACCTAATTAATAAGGCATTGCGCCACTCTGTGGTTCAAAAGGACAGGGTGGCGCTATTTTTTACTTATCTTCTTCTTTCGTTTTCGTCTACGATGAAGGGTGCTAAGTACGTCATAGATAAACTTGATGATACGAAGTACCAAATCAAGCATTTCATATAAACTCAATAGCATCGCCTCCCTACTAAAGAATCTGGCCTTGCGACCAGTCAAGTTCGGGGGCAAACCGCCCATGCCACGGGTGCTTTAATAATATACTATATATATGTTTAAATAACAAGTAAAAATATTATAAGTAAACAATAAGAAAAAAATGAAAAGTTTTTTCTAAACTCTCCGTAAATTTCTTTTATATTATTATAGAAAGCCAGAAAAAGTGAAATTCTAAAGTGACTTTCAGGGAGGTTTTGCTTATGTCTTCTGTTGGAGCCTGTTATATGATGCATAGAAAATTACTGAACAGACTTAAAGAAGCTGGAAAGATTTCCGCAGATAAGACTATAGAAAATACTAAGCTAAAAGAACTAATCAGGCTTTATGGTCTTGAGCACTTCAGAAAGGAAGTTAAGGAAGCAAATCTGGATATTCCGGATTTTTTGCTGGAAGAATAATATATAGGGGAGGTTTAAGATGGCAGAAGAAAATAAGGAAATCAGGGAGCGTAATATCAGGGAGTTTATGGCGGTTTTGAATGAAGCAAATGTTTTTACCATTTCCTGTCCCAGGTGTGGTGATATGCGTTTTTCTTTCAGCAAAAATCTTCTTGAAATAAAAGACGGTTTGCAGGTGGTGTGTCCCCATTGTTCATCGCTTGTTCATGCCTGCTATACCCAGGGGCAAAATGAGGTTTTTGTTCAGTGCCTCGAATAGAAGCGCTGATTTTTGAACGGCAGATTTCTGCCGGGGTTTCGGGCTTGGCAGCTGCCCAAGGAGCGGGAACTGCCATTTTTTAAGGAGATGTGATTATGTCGGAAATCTTGAAAGAGACAAAAGAAGAGCCATCATCAACTTTTGAAATGGAAGGCTGGAAGCTTTATTCTTATGAAAATCCACCACAGGGGTATGATTCATATCTTAAAGATATTAAAAATGCAGATGCCGAAGGAAAAAGCGCGGTTGAGGTTTTGCCTGAAGGTGGCGATGAAAAACGTCTTAAGAGGGGTGACAATCTTATCAGACTCATTGCCGAAAAGAAGATGAATCATCATTACAAGATTTACAAGGACTGGGCTTTTGGTGGAATGAATCGGGAAATTCTAACCTGTGACGATAAAGAGATTTGTGTAGAATTAAATAATTTTGGCGCTCTTATG
>OCTW011591849.1_pt1 | contig 14734 bp, 6 predicted proteins | sample 1539671 | NCBI WGS metagenome assembly OCTW01 (sample SAMN02144230, study PRJEB22623) | gut metagenome | biome: sheep rumen | host: Ovis aries | place: New Zealand
AGTGACAAGTGAATAGTGACCAGTGAAACGAACGCGCTCAATTCACAATTCACTAATCACAATTCACTAAAAAAAATTTCTGGTTAATTCCTGGTCAATTCCTGGTAATTCCTGTTTAAAAAAATTGCTGACAATTGCTGTTCAATTGCTGATAATTGCTGTTTAAAAAATAATTTCTGGATAATTCCTGGTCAATTCCTGTTTAACGAAAATAGCAAACGGGCTTGCATTGGCGTTTTGTCTGGCGCCGATGACAAGCCCGTTTGACTGTCAGTGTTAGCCTGCGGCTATTGTCGGACTACTATTTTTTGCGTCTGCTCGCCAAGACGTAGCACATACACGCCGGTGTATGGGAACGTCGAAACGGGTATCTGCGAATTGAAAGCTGTCATCTCCTTGCTGAACAGCTGGCGACCCAATATGTCGTACACATACAGCGTCCCCTGGCCGCACACGACAATGTTGTTGCCGCTTTGGTGGGCGAAGGGGGATTTGCTTGGCGCGGCGCTGTCGGGCCACAGCTTCACAAGGAAGCGGTTGGCGGGAGTTTGGCCGTCCGTGTGTGTGAAATTGTAGTCGGGCTGGCTCAGCAGGTCAATGTCAAGCCCTGTGGCGAGGTCGATCAGGTGGACATAGTCGAAATATGAGGGTTGCTCACTTCCGTTGTGGGGTTCCGACGAGTAGGCTACTCCCGCCTGTATGTCGTGGAGCGAGATGGTGTAGTTGCCTGGCCGTCCGCGGAATGCTAAGTCGAACTGTTTGCAGTTGGCTCCCAGCGAGGCGATGGCATAGCTGCCATTCTCCACGGGTATGCTGAGCATTGGCGCCTCTTCGGCCAAATGGCCGAATTTGGGCAAGCTGCTGCCTTCGGCGAGGATGGCGTAGGCAATGTCGGAAACGCCGTTGCCGCTGACGGTGAAGGAAATCGTCGGCGAGGAGAGGTAGCTGCCTTTGCCGCCGGGGGTGATGTCGCTGAAGCGGAGGCCGGTGGCACCGTTCAGGTTGTCTTTCGTCTTCACCAGCACGGCCTGGCCTATGGCAATTGGGTCGGCATCGGTGTGTGCATACCAGATTCCGTTCGGGCGAAGCTCATACCATCCTGTGACGAGGGTGTCGCTTGTGGTGGCGAAGGCTTGTCCCTTGCGTATGGCGTGGGGGTAGGGGTTGCCGACAAGGTTGAAGCCCTTTAGGGTGGCGTCGGCGCAACTGCGGGTGACGCTGTGGCCGCTGAAATTGCCATTGTTGGGAATGCCCTTGAATTTCAGCGTCTGGGCGTCGCTTCTGCGATAGATGTAGCCGCGGCCGCGCTCCAGGTCGAAGTGGTGGCTTTTGTAGTTCTCCCATTTGCCTTCAGCCTCGTTGTAGCGGAGCAGGTCGTAAGTGCCATCGATAAGGTTCTCGACCCATTCCACAGACTCTGTGCTGCCGTTGCTGAGTACGGGCGACGCGATGGCATTCCAGGTTCCTGCGGCTACATTGATTTGGAAGCCGTTGAACACTACAAGGTGCAGGGTGTCGACCTGTGTGCAGCCGTTGGCGTCGTCGTGGCTGAAGGTGTACAGTCCGCTTTGGGTGTACACTGTCCCGTTCCAGGTGTAGCTGTCGCAAGCGGTGTCGACCGTCGCGGTGTGCTCGACATTGTATACCGTCAGGTGCAGCGTCACCACGGTGTCGGCATCGCCTGTGCGTTGGCCTTCGAAGGTGCGCGTGTAGTCGCCCGTGGCGGTGTAGATGCTGTCGCGCCATACGATGCTGTCGCATCCTGTCAGTGTCTCCTCTTTGTTTACCGTGGGTGCCGGCGGCAACACCTGCTCGATGTTTCCGGCCGAATCGATTGCCGCGGTACGGAAGCCGTCGTATTCGACGTTCACGGGGAATGTGACGACGCTGTCAATCGGGATGTTCATTGCCAGCGGCATAAAGGACTCGCCTAAAACTCCGTAGACATTGTATCGCCAGGTTCCCGAGAGGTTGTCTTCGGCATTTATGGAGAGTTTGGCTGTGGCAGCTCCCAAACTGACGGTGTCAACCTCGCTTGTGGGAGGCGTGAGGTCCAGTATATTGTTCCAAATGGGTGTGGCAATTGGAGGCATAACATCGAAGAGGATAGTAGCTCTGTTGCTGATGGTGTCGCCTTCGTTGAGGTTGTCCTTACGGTTGATAGTGAAAATAACTTCGCCCACTCCGATGTTGTTACTGTTGTTGACGGGCAGGAAGCCAAGGTTGGGGTCGGTGATTTCCTCTAAGGTTATTGGGTCGAGCGAGCGGAAAGTCCATAGGGCTACACCGTTATGCTCGTTGTATCGGAGGCGAACCTCGGACAGCACGTCGAGGGTGGGACGCAAGTCGACAGTCTTGATGAACTCCTTGCCGCCCTCGATGGTGTACAGTTCGTTGCCAATACCGAAGCCAGTGGCGGAGAAGGATGAGAGGTCGAAGTGTCTGGAGTCGAGGGTGTCGGTCACCACTACCGTATGGGCCGGAGCAGAAGCAAATTGAGGGTCATTCTCGAATTCGATAATGTAGGGTAACTCGATTTGCTGCTTGCCGACATAGTGGCTACCCGATTCAGCTGTGTAGCCAATGATGTCGTTTGGGTCGTAGGGAACCACAGGGTATGCTGGGCCTCCGGGGGGTGGGTCATCACTACAATCATTTTCAAATGAAAAAATTTCTTCCCAGCAAGTTGTCTTAAACAATCCTTCAATGCCACTAATAGCAGATTGTATGACGGCTTTGAGCGTCTTGGCACTCAGTAGTGCATTGCCAAGTGTGAAAAGTCCCCCTAATTTTTTGGGATCTTGTCCTGCTGCTTTTAATGCATCCGCTTCTGCTTTAAGTTCAGAACCTAATTTTGCAAGGCATCCACTGATAGTACCCGTAAGATTCCACTTTAATTCGCTCAGAATGTCCCAATAAGAAGGGACTTCTTCGTTCCTGCAATTGTTTTTAAACAATACTGCGTTTATGGTTGATATGGCATTTGATATACAGGATACGGTACCTAAAGCACCTGCGGGGACTGCGGCACCTTTAAAACCAAATTTTTGTAGAATACTTAATAAAAGTGATTCAACGAAAGTTGTACTTCCGACAATTGAAAAAACGCATTTTGAAGTCTGCATCAAACAACATTTCAACAAACCCCAGTCAATCTTGGCGTTTGACAAATCGCCTGTAAATGTTTCCATTGTCACTGTCGGTATACTGTCGGCCGCTTGCATCCATACCGTGACAGGCTCAATCGTTGAAATGGAAAGCTTGATGTTTATGGTTTCATAGGGTGCCAATGTGACAAAAAGAAATGTGAATCGTAAATACGAAGAGTCGTTGTTGATAGTGTCGTAATGCCAGCCATTGATGAAGAGATAGCTGTCGTCCATATCACTCATACTCTTTGAAAATTCGGCTATGTACTCCTCTGCACTCTGGCGCATATCCCATCCAATCATATAATCTGGTATGTCGTCACCGTAGACTTCTGTTAGAATAGCTTCGCTTGATTGACTAATCTCGTCTACATTCCATCCATCCATAAAAGAGGGCACATCAACGCCTTCGATGTCGATTCTCGATATGGTTTTTTCATCTTCGGTCACGATGTTAATCTGAACAGGGACATTGTACGCCGTCATATTGCCGGTGTTTGTAATCCGATACGTGTATTCCGCAGGAGAACCGACGTGAAAAGTATGGGTATAAGACATCTGTCGGTCTATTATAATTTCACGCGGCTCCTCTACAGTCACCAAATTGTCTTTGAACCAGTTCTCGTCGACATATCTGAACACAGCGCGATACATTCCTGTGTCGGCATCCTCAAAGTTGAAGGCTGCTGCCAGTTCGGTGTTGCCTTCTCGGCTGATATGCAGAGCGTACAGTGTGTCGAGGTTATGAATCAAGAAGACTGTATCGAGGCTGTTGAATCCGTTGCCGATAAAGTTTATGGAACTGATGCCGCCATTGCCTACACGGCGTACATTCCAGTCGAGAATGGCATATTTGTAGACCCAGTTGTAGCTGATGTCGACGTTGCCTTCACTCTCTTCGGCATCGTGTACGGCAAGATAGTAGTTTCCGCTTTCCAGCGACATAAGGCCGTTCCAGCTCAACACATTACTGCCTGTTTTTTTCATCACCTCTTTTCCGCTTGGCGAGAAAAGCTGCATAGTGCAGCGTTTGCTTGCCGTGAAGGCAAGGCTGTCGCCTACGCCGGCTGTGACCATAAACCAGCGGATGGTGTCGTTGTAGGGGGCGCGGACGGTACGGGTGGTGTTGCGCTCCAGCGTGTCGGCATAGACCGAGTCGACAACGGTGGCGTCAAAGTAGGTGTGCGTCCTGTCGCTGTAGCGACCGGTGGCGTTGGTGGTGCGGAAGTGGAAGTCGTTCTTGGCGTTGACGTATGGACGCGAGCTGGCGGTGTCGGGGGTGTATTGGAAATAGGTGCTGCGGATGGGGAAGGCCGGTGCTTGTATCAGCCTTTCCAGCGTCAGCGTGTCCTCGACATTCGTCGCCACCACGATGTGGTCGTCGTCGGTCTGGTCGTTGAACCAGTATTCGTACTTCGTGATTTGGGGAGTGTGTGTCTTGTAGAACAGGTGGCTCTGCAGGGTCGCGTTCTCGTCTGTGCCAATGCGCAGATTGACCGTGTGTATGCCGTCGGACAAGGAGCCGGTGTTGATTGTGATGTTGCCGTTGGCTGTGCCGGAGGTGCGGTTCTGAAAGTCGTTGTCGAACCAGCACAGGTAAGGCACATTTGTCATATTCTGCACCGGGGCGCGGTAGAAGAGCGCCGTCTGCGGCGAGTGGAGACGGCCTGTCCCGTCTTCGGCTATTATGTGCACCTCGTGGATGCCGGCACTAAGCCCGGAGGCGTCCAGCAGTATGCCGCCCGAGGTGACATTGCCGCTCTGGTGGTTGTCAAAATCGTCGTCGAACCAGTAGTGGTAGCGCGCGGCCTGCACTTCGCTGTTGTCGGCGATACGGAAGAAGAGGTGTGTCTGCAGCGATTTCCACTGGCCGTTGGTGTCGAGCAACATCACGTGCAGCGAATGGACGCCCACACTCAGCGCATCAGTCTGTATGTCGGCGTGGAGCGTGCCGCCCGACAGCGTGTGCGACACACTGCCGGCAAGGTCTGTGTCGAACCAGTACCGCACTTGATACTGCGGTGTCTGCGCCACAGCCACCCCGCACAACAGGGATGCTATCAGCAATAAAATACATCGTTTCATAGTGCTTTTTTTGCGGGGTTATTCTTCTACGGTTACCACTTGGATGTCGACGCTGAGTTGGCCGTCGTTGGTGGTGCGCGGCGACACGTTTGTACGCAGGTAGTGCGGACGGTTGACGAAAGGGGTGTAGGGAGCCATACCTTGGAACAGTCCTATACCATATTGTAATGCCAATGTGTCGAAGGTGGGGGTGAGGCTGTAGTCGGTGCGGGGAGCAGCGGTAACATACGTGAGGAAGTTGAAGAGCTCGGCGAAGGAGTTGGCATTGAAGTTGTGGTGCGCCGAATTGGTATAGGTAAGTGCCAGCACCGAGTCTTGCTGTGCCTGGGTCAGCTGCAGGAATGCAGTGTAGTTGATGGCCGTGTCGCCAGAGGCGGCGAAGAAAGGTGCGCCTTCGCTGCAGTAAGTACTTTGCCGGGTCAGGCCGATGCAGTTGTAGCAGTTGGTTTGTCGCCTTGGTGAGCTGCAATTAGTATTTGTCATCAATATGCATCCAGTGAAAACGTCGGGAGTTGTGGTGGCGTTGAGGATACTGTAACCGATATCTCCAATAATACAGTTTTTCACCTGGGTCAATCCTCCATTCGAGCTCGTTTTCCCGTAATCGCGAATAATGGAGTTGGTGATGATGCTGTTTTTCATATTGTTGCTTTGAATAGTGGAGATGTAGCAATTGACAATTGTAAGATTAGTAGCGTCATAATAATTACTGTTAATACGGTAGTATGGATATAAATAGTTTTCGAAATAGCATTTCGAAAGGTATACGCTGTCGTAGACCGTAACATTGTCAACGAATTTTATGCCTTCCACTTTTGCTTTTTTGTTGATAATCAAACTGCCTGAGCTGTTTGGATAATCGACTATCGTCGGCATTATGCCGCCGGCCTCAAGGTCCTCTTCGAAACCGGCTCCGCGGACGGTGACACCCTCGGGTATGCTGGTTATGTTGAAGGAGCCGGAGGAGACGGTGACGACATCGCCGCTGACGGCGGCACTGAGGGCATCGGCGAGGGCCGTGGTGCCGTAATAGTCGGTAAGGGTGCCGCTATGGCTCAGGATGGCCATTTCGTTCTGCGCACTCATCGCGCCGGCAAAAAGCATTACAATTGCAAGGAGTAAGGGTTTTCTCATTTGTTTCGCGTCGGTTATATACCATCGACTCGTCGGTTTAATGTTTTTTTGATTGATTGTTTTGACTTGTTCTGTATTTAATCATTGTCCTCTTGGCCGCAAGTGCAGCCTCGAGACGAGGCTACCAGCCACTGCCGAAGTAGTCGCTTTCTTCGGTCCATTCGGTCCAGTTCTCCTGGCCCTGGGCGTTGTAGCCTTCATCTTCCTCCATCAGTCTGATTAGGCCAAGAAAAGATTCGTCGGGGCCATAGCCGTTATTGCTGAAGGCAAATCCCTGTTCAAGTTTGAAGGTGACGACACAGAGGTCTGGTGCGATATATTTTTCTTTGTCCATATTAAAAAAGTATTTCAGGAATGGTATACATTTTGTTTGCTTCGACGGTGAGCTCGCTGGCCAACGTCTTGCTTTTGACGAAAAGCTGCTCGCCGGTAGTGGAGTAGCCGGTGACCACCAAGGTCTTTATCTTGTTTACCGTCACCGGGACACAGAGGCTGATTTGGCCATTGTTTGCGGGAACCACCTTGCCGTCGGTGCCGTTGTTCTTTAGTGTGAAAAGCATCTCGCTGGCATAGCCTACGGGCTGGTCGCCGCTGATGCTGCCAATTTCGCCACCCGGCAGCGTGGGACCCTGCTTGGCCCAACTGACGGAGTAGCCGTTGGCACCGATGGCACTGGCGGTGGCACTCTCGCCATAGGTGACAATCTTCACCGAGCCGAGGGTTTTGTCGGCCGCCGAACTGTTGGTCAGCGTCAGGCGCATACCGGCGGTGAGGTGCTGGAAGAGCAGCCGCATTTGGTTCCTCTGGGCCGTGGCAACCATAGGGAAGATGATGTCGTGGCCACCGTTACGGTAGTTCACGGCCAGGCTTTCGATAACCACGGTGCCGGCTCCATTGCTGTTGGTCACGGTAACATTGTTGCCACCTGAACTGACGTTGGCGGGATAGACGGCATAGAGGTTGTCGGGTAGGTCGGCATCGCCCGTGTTGAGGTAGAAAACGTTGTCGTCGTTGTCTTGGTTTATGGGGTAGGAGCTACCGTTAAGGTTGATGCTCTCGCCAACGACCCACGAGGCGCTACTGCTGGCGGCGGTGGTGCTGCTTGGATCGACCCACACTTTGGCGCCGCTGTTTCCGCCAACCATATTCTTGGCGAAAATACGTATCCGTCCGTTGTTGTCCTTGCTGCAGGCAGCAAGGAGCACAAACAGCAAGATGAATGATGTTGTCTTGATTGTCCTCATATTTGCGGATTTACAAATTTGAAAAATAAAGAATTGGTTTGTGTTTGGTTTTTTGCTATTCAGTCTGCAGGCAGATTGTCTGCCCGACAGCCATATTTGTTACTTTGTTTTCTTTGTTTTGAATGTGCAAATATATGATTATTATTCTATATAATAACTGTAAAATTGGTAGTTTTTTTTCAGAATTTTTGCGGGGGGGTAAATATCTAATAATCAAACAAATGTACTGGACTTAAATTGAGGAAGGTTCAGGTTGTTTTATGTTGACTGACTGTTTTTTTGTATTTTCTTTGTTGTTTTTTGGAGAATTTGTGTCTCGTTTCAGTTTCTTGGCGCTTATATTTTTGTAGCCCAAAAACGAAACATTTGTACCGTAGCTGCGTAAAAAGTGACTGTCGCGGCTCGCTCCGTGCGGCCCGGCGCAAACATCATCCGACAAAAAACTCTTATGAAGAACAATTATATTGACGAACTTTTCAACGATGTGGCTGCGGGAACGCGCCTGAGCTCGGCGATGATAGAGGTGCTGCCGATGGACGACGGCTCCAATGTGGAGGATTTCCTGTTCGAGTCAAGCCCCGACTGCCCCGACATCGTGCCCATCCTGCCGATGACCGGCAATGTGCTCTTCCCTGGCACCATCACGCCTATCAACATAGCACGCGATATGTCGCTGCGGCTGCTGCGCAAAGTGGCCGAAAGCGGCGAGTATATCGGCGTGGTCACGCAACGCAACGACTATTCCGACATCCCTGCCCGCAGCGACCTCTACGACATCGGCTGCCTGGCCCAGGTGGTGAAGGTCATCGATATGCCCAACAGCGACGTGATTGCCATACTGCGTGGCAGTTGCAGCTTCCGGCTGGGCGAGATTGTCAGCGTCAAGCCTTTCCTGATGGGCGAGAAGCTGCCCGCCGTCACGGCCGATATGACTGAAAGCTTCAACAAGGAGGACCGCGAGTCGGCCAAGATTCTGGCCCGCAAGTACTCGGCCTACCTCAAGTCGGCCAACCCCGGCGACATCACCGTCAAGACGCTCAAGGAAATCCGCGGCCCGCGTATGCTGGTCAACTTCATTGCCTCGCATATCGACATCGACGTGGCTTCGAAGCAGAAGCTGCTCGAAATGACGCTCTTCGGTGACCGCATCGTGGCGCTGATACGCCACATTCAGGGTCTGATGTCGATGGAGGACCTTCGGCACGAGATTCAGGAAAAGACGCGCGTGACGATGGACAAGCAGCAGCGCGAATACTTCCTCAACCAGCAGATGCACATCATCCAGGAGGAACTGGGCGGCGCCTCGAACGAGGCGGAGGTGGCGCGGCTGCGCGAGCGGGCTTCGAAAATGGTGTGGAGCGACGAGGTGGCGACGCATTTCAGCCACGAGATGGACAAGCTGCTGCGCACCAACTCGGCGTCGCCCGACTACAGCGTGCAGCTCAACTATTTGAACCTTATGCTCGACCTGCCGTGGGGACGGCAGGGCAATTTCAATACCGACCTTCAGAAGGCCCGCAAGCGGTTGGACAGCAACCATTTCGGCCTTGAGAAGGTCAAGGAGCGCATCCTTGAGATGATGGCAGTGCTGAACCTTACCGAGCAGCGCAAGTCGCCGGTGCTGTGCCTTGTGGGCGCTCCCGGCACGGGCAAGACGTCGCTGGGCAAGTCGATAGCCTCGGCTCTGGGCCGCGAATATGTGCGTGTGGCCCTGGGCGGCGTACACGACGAGGCCGAAATCCGCGGACACCGCCGCACCTATGTGGGCGCTATGCCGGGCCGCATCATCAACGGTATGATCAAGGCGGGGGTGAACAACCCGGTTTTCGTGCTCGACGAAATCGACAAGGTGCAGACCAACAACTTCAGCGGCGACCCGATGGCGGCGCTGCTCGAGGTGCTTGACCCTGAGCAGAATGTGGCTTTCCACGACAACTATCTCGATGTGGACTACGACCTTTCGAACGTGCTTTTCATCGCTACGGCCAACAGCACGGCCTCGATCCATCCGGCCTTGCTGGACCGTATGGAGATAATCGAGGTGCCGGGCTACATAATGGAGGAGAAGTTGCAGATTGCCAAGCAGTACCTTGTGCCGCGCCAGCTGAAGGACAACGGCTTCAAGCGGGGCGATTTCACCTTCACGGCCGATGTGCTGCGGCGCATCATCGAGGACTATACCCGCGAGTCGGGCGTGCGCCAGCTCGAGAAGACCATCGCCAAGATGGTGCGCAACCGCGCCGTCAAGGTGGCGTCGGGCGAAGAGGCTCCGAAACGCATAGGCGTCAACGAGCTGCGTCCCGTGCTGGGACTGCCGCTGCATCAGGACGAGCGTCGCGGCGCACAGCCGCGCATCGCCGTGGTCACGGGCCTGGCCTGGACGCAGGTGGGGGGCACCATCCTCTTCATCGAGGCCTGCACGTCGAAGGGCAAGGGCAACCTGTCGATGACCGGCAATCTGGGCGACGTGATGAAGGAGTCGGCCACGCTGGCCTACGAGTATATCAAGGCTAATGCCGTCTCGCTCAATATCAGCGACGAGAAGCTGGAAAACAGCAATATACATATCCACGTCCCTGAGGGGGCAACGCCGAAGGACGGCCCGTCGGCGGGCATAACGATGTTCACGGCTATGGTCAGCGCCTTCACGGGCCGCAAGGTGCGTGCCGACATTGCAATGACTGGCGAGATTACGCTGCGCGGGGCTGTGACGCCTGTGGGTGGCATCCGCGAGAAGATTCTTGCCGCCAAACGGGCGGGTATCACCGACATCGTCCTTTGCGACGACAACCGCCGCGACGTCGAGGACATCACGCAGGAGTACCTTTCGGGCCTCACGTTCCACTATATCAGCGAGATGTCTCAGGTGCTGCCGCTGGCTTTGGTCGATTGATAGAATGGCAACCGCAAATAATAATTGGCAATATGGAATGTCGGAAGTTAATGGGAATTAAATGGAATTAAGGGAAGTTAAGGGACAAATGTACTATTGTTCCTTAACTTCCCCTTTAACTTCACTTAACTCCCTTTAACTCCCCATACGTGTAAATCAATAAAGCAAGGTGAAAAAAACAATCCTCATATTGATGGCGGCACTGGCTGTGCTGCCTGCCTCGGCCCAGACGGTCTGGCCCCGTGGCGAGAACAACTCGCTGCAGACCAGCCGCGTCGCACTGTCGAGCCTGCCGGCGCAGGTCGAGGACATCTGTTTCTTCGACGGCAAGCTGCATCTGCTGTCGGACGGTATGCTTTTTGGCGTCGACATCAACAACGGCCGTCTCGGCTCGCCCGAGATCGACACGGCCCTGCTGGCAATCGACGAGCAGATGACTTACGCTGTGCGCCATCCCGAAACCGACGTGCTCTACTATACCAAACGCGACAAGAAGGGCATTTCGCTGCTCTATGAATACTATGAGAAAAAGCCCGGCAAGTACGACACGCGGCGTGTGAAGCCCTACGGCTTCTCCTTCTCGGTCGAGCATCCGGTCTTCTCGCCCGACGGACGGGCTATGGTGTTTGCCTCCGACTGCCCCGTGGGCTTCGGCGGCAAAGACCTGTGGTACAGCGAATGGCGCGGCGGCGAGTGGCAGTATCCACAGAATCTGGGCCACCGCATCAACGGCGAAGGCGACGAGACGATGCCGGCGCTGTATGGCGACTTCCTGGTCTTCGCCTCCAGCGGCCGCCGGGATAGCTATGGCGGCAGCGACCTCTATGCCTCGCGCCTCGTGGCCCTCGAACAGAGCAGCGACACGGTGGCGATGTATCCCATCGGTCGCAGTGCCGTGCAAAGCCTTGAGGCTCCGTTCTGCACGGTGGGCGACGACTGCGGTTTCACCTGCGACGGCAACGGCAACGGCTGGTGGCTGTCGCGCGACGATGCCGGAAACGAGGTCTTCCACTCCTTCAGCGGCCGTCTGGACTGCATCAGGCTGACGGGCACGGTAAGCAATGTCAAAGGCGCGCCGCTGGCTGGCGCAGAAGTGGTGATCACTTCCCCCAAAAACAAAGAGTCGAAGACGCTTACCGACGGCGAGGGCCGCTACACGCTGATTCTGCAGCCCGACGAGGAGTATGAGTTGGTGTGCTATGCAGCCAACCATTTCGTCCATCGCCAGCAAGTTGCATATTCGCGTGTCAAGGAGGATTTGCTGTATGGTTCCGAACAATGCAATATCGTGTTGCAAGCTTTTGAGTTGGGCAAGGTTTATAATTTTAACGACCTCTTTGGCTCACCTGTCAGCATCGAGCTTTCGGCTTCGGGACGTAAACGGATGGACCGCATCGCCACATTCCTGCTCGAAAATAGAGATCTGAAGGTCGAACTATCGTCAGCATACAATATGAGCGATGATTCTGTTTTTTGCTCTCTGGTGAATAGTTCGCGACTGCGGTCGCTTACAGACTATCTCGCTGCCAAAGGGGTATCACGGAATTCAATAGAAACTACCGCTGTAAAGCCTTCCGACGAAGAGTTCGAACGCGTTGGCGAGACGCTCTCGCAGGTCGAGGCATCGTCGCGTTCGGTGAGCATAGTTTTCAAATAATGAAAAAATTTTTTTCTATATGAAATATTCTTCATAATTTTGCACTGCGAAATGTATGTAAAATTATGAATAGAAAAATCATATTAAGAAATGTATTTGCTGGCATTCTGCTGGTGTGTGGTGTGTTGTTTTCAGGCAACGTAAATGCACAGTTGACTGTGACTCACGGCACTTCGTTGGGAATGACACCAGACTCACTTGTTCGCGAAGTCTTCCTGGGACAGGGTGTCAAAGTGTCGAACGTGAAATTCAATAATTCGGCTGGAACAATAAGCTGCAATGCCATAGGAACCTTTACTGCGACTGGGCAGGCTGCCACCAAATTGGGCCTTAATTCGGGCATCATCATCGGAACTGGCGACGTGAGCTTTGCTGCAGGTCCAAATAATACGGGCAGTGGCGACGGAAATTCCGGTGCGGCAAGTTGTGTGAGCCAGAATTGCGTACCCCTGATGAATGCTGCTTCGGGGTCGATTGCAGACTGTTCGGTGCTCGAGTTCGACTTTGTGCCAAGCTCTGATTCGGTGAAATTCCGCTATGTTTTTGCATCGGAAGAATATCCCGAATATGTATGTGCAAATGTCAATGATATTTTTGCCTTCTTTATCACTGGCCCAAACCCTACTGGTGGGCCTAATTACAATAACAAGAACATCGCCTTGGTACCAGGCACAGATACGGTCATCTCTATCAATACGGTAAACCCTGGAGCTGTAGGCGCAAATGGAAATGCATCGACTGACCCGTGTGTTTTGGGGTTTAGTCAGTACTATGTCGACAATACAGGCGGGCAGCAAATACAGTATGATGGCCTCACCACTGTGTTGACGGCAGAAGCCGAAGTCTTCCCTTGCCAGCAGTATCACTTGATTATTGCCATTGCCGACGGTGGTTCCATAGGCTCTCTTGACCACGTTTACGATTCTGGTGTCTTCCTCGAGGCCAACAGTCTGTCATCGAATGGAATATCGTTTAATTTCACCAATCCGTCGAACGTCAACACCCCGTCGGATCTTTACGAGGGTTGCTCAGCTGTAATCAACCTGTCGCGTTCGCAGGCAATGCCGAACCCTACACCTATAGACATTTTCTACTACGGTACAGCTGTGAATGGTGTGGACTTCGAGATAAAGAATGTAGGGCAGGCAGCCTATTTCTTCCCTGCCGACACCACGCGTGCCACCTACACCATCCTGCCTTACGTGGACGGCGAGGACGAGGGCATCGAAACAGCAATGTTCCTCTTCAGAACCTACGAAACCTGTCCCGCCGACACGGTGCAGTTCAACATACTGGACGTCTCCCCGCTGTCGTGCCGCATAACGCGCGACACGCTGACCAGTTCGACCTACAGCACAACACTGACTGCCACAATCCAAGGCGGAATGCCCAACAGGTTGGCCGAGTGGCGCAACCTCGAGAACGGCCAGGTGCGCTATGGCGAATCCATAACCGTGCCGACCACCACCGACACGCGCTGGGCACTGTATGTGCACGACTCGTGCGGCAGCAACGGCGTGGACACTATGCTCATCGGCATACGGCGCCAGTTTGCATTCCCCTTCAGGGACACGGTCATCTGCGCCGACGAGCCGCTTGACCTTTATATGCGTTTCCTCCACGACACGCTGCCCGACAGCTGCGTGTGGTACCGTGGCACGGACCCAACCCCCTTCGAGCTGCAGGCCGACACGGTGCACCTGCGTCCGCAGGAGTCGGCGATGTACTACATCCATTCCTATGTCACCTGGAACGGGCAGATATGGGAAGATGTTGACTCCATAAGGGTCATCGTCGTCCCGCTGCCCGAAGTGCACGTGTCGGCTTCGACCGAGCGCCTGTGCCTGGGCGCATCGACAAAGCTGACTGGCACGGGAGCATACCAGTATTCGTGGAACAACACAGACGCCTTCGCCGAAGCGTCCACCTATACCTTTGTGCCCGACACGACGACGATGTTCTACCTCTACGGCAAGACGGCCGGCGCCGACTGCTACGGCAAGGATTCGGTGCTGATAGTGGTCGACACGATGCCCGTAATCAAGCTTGGCGACGGCGGCGGCGTATGTGGCGGCGAGGAGGCCGAGCTCAGCGCTGAAGTCACCGCCGAAAGTTTCCGCTGGAGCGCCAGCCCTGCCGACCCCTCGCTGGGCGGCCAGGAAACGCGAAGCACTATTCTGGTCAATCCGGCCAGCACTACAGTCTATACCCTCACGGCCGTCAACGGCGTCTGCACCGGCTCCGAGTCGGTGACCGTGGCCGTCGAGCCGATGCCCGTGGCCATAGGCGAGGTGTCGCCGCGCACCGTGTCGCTGGGCCAGATGGAGGCCGTGTTCAAAGACCTGAGCCAGAACAGCACCACGCGCCGCTGGGAGTTCCCCGACGGTGAGGTGAGCACCGAGCGCGAGGCCCCCTTCCTCGTGCCAGACGATGTCGACTCGGTCAGCGTCAAGCTGTGGGCCTTCAATCCCTACGAATGCTTCGACACGACGACGGTGACGGTCTATGTGGACCACACCACGCTGTGGGTCCCCAATGCCTTCACGCCCGACGAAAGCACCAACAACACCTT
>OCTW011570297.1_pt1 | contig 14733 bp, 9 predicted proteins | sample 1539671 | NCBI WGS metagenome assembly OCTW01 (sample SAMN02144230, study PRJEB22623) | gut metagenome | biome: sheep rumen | host: Ovis aries | place: New Zealand
CCACGAGATGATTGTCGACTTCAACGAGTTCAGCCTCAAGGTCAGCGTCGGCGACATCGCACGCCGTCTCGACGACTACGGCTTCCACGCTCCAACGGTGGCCTTCCCGGTACACAACACCCTGATGGTCGAACCCACCGAGAGCGAGCCGCTCAGCGAACTGGACCGCTTCTGCGATGCAATGATCAGCATCCGTCAGGAAATCGACGACATTATGACCGGCAAGTACGACGAGAAGAACAACCCCATCGCCAATGCTCCGCACACGATGCAGGTGGTCTGCGCCGACGAGTGGAACTATCCCTACAGCCGCAAGGTGGCTGCCTTCCCGATGGAACACGGCGACAAGTACTGGCCGACCATTAGCAAGATCGACGATGCCTACGGCGACCGCAATCTGCAGCCCGTCTGGCCCGCCGAAGAATAACAATGTTTCGCAAGCGCCTTGCTTGCGCAAAAACACGAAAGGGGAGAGCCTTCATAGGTTTTCCCCTTTTTTCAACAATTTCTCTTTAAAAACTCACAAAAGGCTTTTGGGGCCGTTGCTTTCAAAAAAAAGAATTAGAAGGGTATGGAGCATAACAGAAAAAGGCGACTCAATTGAGTCTCCTTTTTATTCACGATAGTGTGGGTCAGACCGTTGCAGGTGTCTCTTCCTCTATGCTTTCGTTGATGGCGTCGCTCAACTGCTTCGAGGCTTCGCCTTTCTCTATCTCGAAGACAATCTTCTCGTCGTCGAGGGCAGAGGAGTCGGCATCGCTCTTGGTCGTGGTGACGCGGATGGTGTCGCCGGCCAGGATGTCGGCCTTAATAATCTCTTCGGCCAGGTCGTCCTCGATGTAGCGCTGGATGGCGCGCTTCAGCGGACGGGCGCCGAACTGGGCATCCCAGCCTTTCTTGACGAGGAAATCCTTGGCCTTCTCGTCGATTTCAATCTCGTAGCCCATAGTGCGGATGCGCTTAAAGAGACCCTTCAACTCGATGTCGATAATCTTATGGATATCATCACGTTTGAGACTGTTGAAATAGATGATATCGTCAATGCGGTTCAGGAACTCGGGAGCAAAAGATTTCTTGAGAGCCTTCTCGATGACATCGCGCTCCATTTCCGACTTTTCGGCCTCGCGGGCGGCGGTGTTGAAGCCCACGCCAGTGCCGAAATCCTTCAGCTGGCGGCTGCCGATATTGCTGGTCATAATGATGATGGTGTTCTTGAAGTCCACCTTGCGGCCCAGACCGTCGGTCAGCTGGCCGTCGTCGAGCACCTGCAGCAGCACGTTGAACACGTCGGGATGCGCCTTCTCGATCTCGTCCAACAGGATGATAGAGTAGGGTTTGCGGCGCACCTTCTCGGTCAGCTGGCCGCCCTCCTCGTAGCCCACGTATCCCGGAGGCGCACCGATAAGGCGCGACACGGCAAACTTCTCCATATATTCGCTCATATCGATGCGGATCATCGACTGCTCGCTGTCGAACAGATACTTGGCCAGGACCTTAGTCAGATAGGTCTTGCCGACACCCGTAGGGCCGAGGAAGATGAAGGTTCCGATGGGCTTGTTGGGATCCTTGAGGCCGGCGCGGTTGCGGCGTATGGCCTTGGCAATCTTGCGAATGGCCTCATCCTGACCCACCACCGAGCCCTGCAGCTCGTCCTCCATACGCAGCAGGCGCGTACCCTCGTTCTGCGCTATGCGCTGAACGGGCACGCCAGTCATCATAGCCACCACTTCGGCCACGTCGTTCTCGGTGACGGGCACGCGGTTGTCGCGTTCCTCCTCTTCAAAGGCGCGGCGCATATCGTCGAGCTGCGCCGTCAGCTCGCGCTCCTGGTCGCGCAGGGCCGCCGCCTCGTTGTAGCTCTTCTGGGCCAGGACGGCCTTCTTCTGCTTCACGACCTCGGCAATCTGCTGCTCCATATCGAGAATCTGCTGCGGCACACGCACATTGGCGATGCGCACACGCGCGCCGGCCTCGTCCATAGCGTCGATAGCCTTGTCGGGCAGCAGGCGGTCGCTGACGTAGCGCTCGGTCAGGCTGATGCAGGCCTTCAGCGCGTCGTCGGTGTAGCGCACCAGGTGGTGGTCCTCGTATTTGTCGCGTATATTGTTCAGTATTTCAAGGGTTTCTTCGGCCGTGGTGGCTTCGACCAGCACCTTCTGGAAGCGGCGTTCGAGGGCGCCGTCCTTCTCGATATACTGGCGGTATTCGTCGAGCGTTGTGGCGCCGATGCACTGGATTTCGCCGCGGGCCAGGGCGGGCTTGAACATATTCGATGCGTCGAGCGAGCCGCTGGCGCTGCCGGCGCCGACGATGGTGTGAATCTCGTCGATAAAGAGGATGATGTTCGGATTGTGCTCAAGCTCGTTGAGGATGGCCTTCATACGCTCCTCGAACTGGCCGCGATACTTCGTGCCGGCCACGAGCGAAGCCAAATCGAGCGACACTACACGCTTGTGGTACAGCGTGCGGGGCACCTTGCCTTCAACTATCCGTTGAGCCAGACCCTCGGCCAGCGCCGACTTGCCTACGCCCGGCTCGCCGATGAGCACGGGGTTGTTCTTCTTGCGGCGGCTCAGGATCTGCGCCACGCGCTCCAGCTCCTTGGCGCGTCCCACGATGGGGTCCAGGCGGCCCTCCTCGGCGGCTTTGGTCAGGTCGCGGCCAAAGTTCTCGAGGGCAGGGGTTTTGCTGTTCTTGCCGGTCTCGGTGCGCTGCGGCTCGTCGGGGTTGGCATACGGGTAGTCGTCGTCATCGTCGTCGCCGATGTCGAAGCGCGGATTGAAGGCGTCGGCAGCGTCGCGGTCGCCGCTCTCGCTGTCGGCGCGACTGGATTTCAGCAGGTTGAAGAACTTGTTGTAGTTCACCCCCTCGCGGTCCAGCAGGCGAGCGGCCACGTTTTCGCCCTCCATCAGGATGGCCAGCACCAGGTGTTCGGTCTTGATTTCGGGCTCTTTGAGCTTGGTCGACTCGAGAAAAGCCAGACGCAGCACCTTCTCGGTCTGCTTGAGCATCGGGATTTCGCTTTCCTCGCTGTAGGTTATGTTGGTCTGCTGGCGTCCGATGGCCGACTCGATGCGCGTTTTCATTTCCTGCATATCGACCCCCATCTGGCCCAGCATTTTGTAGGCCGAGCAGTCGGGTTCGCGGACGATGCCGAGGAACAGATGCTCGACGCCGATGTGTCCGTTTTTGAGTCTTATGGCCTCGTCGCGGCTGTTTGCGATGACCTTTTTGCTGTTTTTGCTTAGCTTAGCTTCCATTTAATGTATTATATGTCAGTATGTTGGGAGTAAAAAGCGATGTTACGCTTTCAGGTTTCAAAATTACTACAAATTAAGCACCTGCAAGAATGATGCCAAACATTGTTTTCAACAGTGGCGTGTGAATAGCGACTGACAAAATGTCAGTTCCCGTCCTGAGCGGAAACCGCCCCCGCGAAGCCGGAAAAAACAGTTCGGAAACGGCAAAAAAGGGCCAAAAATCCGCTTCCGTAAAAGCCACAAAGTCAGGACCATCTTCTTACCAAGTTCTACTCAACTTCTTACCCCCTTCTACCCACGTTCTACGCCGGTAGAAGATGGTAAGGCTTTCGTAAGGATGGGGCAGGGGTGGGGTGCTGCGGAGGGCGGGACCTGACAAAATGTCAGTTTTTTTTCGCCGCCCGGCGAGGGCAAAAAATTTCAACTGTCGGGTGTGGAAAAGTTTTTCCTTAAATAAACATAAAAGCCGCCCGCGTTCGTCGGAAAAATCGTAACTTTGCGTCCTAAATAATAATGTAACCATTTTATTTATTAATTTGAAAACCACTGATTAAAATATAACTGAATGGTATCAGAAAACGAAAAAATAACACAAGTCGACATTGAAACCGAGATGAAATCGGCCTATATCGACTATGCTATGTCGGTTATCGTGTCGCGAGCGCTGCCCGATGTGCGCGACGGCCTGAAGCCTGTCCACCGCCGCATACTGTACGCGATGAACGATATGGGACTTTATTACAACACAGCCTACAAGAAATCGGCCACCGTGGTCGGCGAGGTGCTGGGCAAGTACCATCCCCACGGCGACTCGTCGGTCTACGGCGCTATGGTGCGCCTGGCCCAGCCCTGGGCAATGCGCTATATGCTGGTCGACGGACAGGGCAACTTCGGTTCGATCGACGGCGACGGCGCCGCAGCAATGCGTTACACCGAGGCCCGTATGAAGCAGATAACGAACGAGATGCTTGCCGATATCGACAAGGAAACCGTCGATATGATGCCTACCTACGACAACGACCGCGAGGAGCCCACCGTGCTGCCGGCCAAGATACCGAACCTGCTCATCAACGGCTCGAACGGCATCGCCGTGGGTATGGCCACCAATATGCCTACCCACAACCTGCGCGAGGTGCTGAACGGATGCATCGCCTATATCGACAATCCCGACATCACCATCGATGAGCTGATGAAGCACATCGTGGCCCCCGACTTCCCGGGCGGCGGTATCATCTATGGCTACAACGGTGTGCGCGAGGCCTTTACGACGGGACGCGGCTCGGTGGTGCTGCGTGCCGAAACGTCGTTCGAAACCGACAGCAAGGGCCGCGAAATGATTGTGGCCCACTCGATTCCGTACAACGTCAACAAGTCGGAAATGATCAAGAAGCAGGCCCAGCTGGTCAAGGACGGCAAGATTGTGGGCATCACCGACATACGCGACGAATCGGACAAGGACGGCATCCGCGTGGTGTACTATCTGCGCCACGACGTGGTGCCCAACATCGTACTGAACAAGCTCTTCCAGCTTTCCGACCTGCAGACCTCGTTTGCCGTCAACAACATCGCGCTGGTCAAAGGGCGTCCGCAACTGCTTAACCTCAAAGACCTTATCAAATGCTTTGTGGAGCACCGCGAGGACGTCGTCACCCGTCGCACACGCTTCGAGATGGCCGAGGCCGAAAAGCGCGCCCACATCCTGCAAGGCTTGATCAAGATGCTGGACATCCTGGACGAGGTCATCGCCCTCATCCGCCGGTCGGAGACCCAGGACGAGGCCCGCGTCGCAATGATGGACACCTGGGGCTTCAGCGACCTGCAGGCCCGCGCCATCATAGCTATGCGCCTTGGACAGCTGACGCGCCAGAACCGCATCGAGCTGCAGTCCGAATACGACGAGAAGATGGCCTTCATCGAGCACTGCAAGGAAATCCTGACCAACCACGATGTCCTGATGGGCGTCATCAAGGACGAGCTGGCCGAGATACGCGACAAGTACGGCGACGACCGCCGCACCCGCATCGAGTTCGACGCATCGAACTTCAGCATCGAGGATATGATTGCCGACGACAAGGTGGTCATCACCATCTCGCATATGGGCTACATCAAGCGCACCCTGCTGGCCGAATACCGCACTCAGAGCAGGGGAGGCGTCGGCTCGCGAGGCAGCTCGGTGCGCAACGAGGATTTTGTGGAGCATATCTTTACGGCTACCAACCACAACTACATTCTTTTCTTCACCGAGAAGGGCCGCTGCTACTGGAAACGTGCCTTCGAAATCCCCGAAGGCGGCAAGGACTCGAAGGGCCGCGCCATACTGAACCTTATCAGCATCGAGTCGGACGACAAGGTGAAAGCCTATGTCAACGTACTGAACCTGAAGGATGAAGAATACCTGAATAGCCATTACATCGTTCTTTGCACCAAGAACGGCATCATCAAGAAGACCAGCCTTGAGGCCTATTCGCGCCCGCGCACCAACGGCATCATCGCCGTGGGTATCCGCGAGGGCGACGAGCTGCTCACCGCACGCCTGACCGACGGCAACAGCGAACTGCTTATCGCGTCGCGCCAAGGCAAGGTGGTGCGCTGCTCGGAAGAGGAATTCCGCGAAATGGGCCGTGGCGCTTCGGGCGTCAAAGGCATCACCCTTGAGCCGAAGGACGACGCTGTCATCAGTATGCTCTGCACCAACAACGAGGAAGACGACATCCTTGTGGTGAGCGAAAACGGCTTTGGCAAGCGTTCGCAACTCAAATACGACCCCGAAAAGAACCAGGGCTACCGTCCCACTCACCGCGGAGGCAAGGGCGTAATGACGATGAAGGTTACCGACAAGACCGGCGGCATTGTGGCCATCGAGAATGTCACCGACGACAACGACCTGATGATCATCAACCGCTCGGGCGTTACGATCCGTATGCATATCGCCGACCTGCGCGTGCTGGGTCGCAACACGCAGGGTGTCAAGCTCATCAACCTGCGCGGCAAAGACAGCATTGCCTCAATAACCAAAGTGGATGCTGAACCCGACGAGGTTGAAAACGAGGCCGATGCAACAGCCGAAGGCATCATAGCGGTAGGGGAGACCCCAACGACGACGGAAACGGAAGGGGAGACCCTGCAGAATGAAGATCAGGAATAATATGGGAACTGTTTTGATTCATTCAAAACAGTTTCTTAATTAATCTTAAACAGATAAATAAATTCAAACCTGCAAAGACAAAATAGAAAAATAACATTTAAACAAAATATCGAAAATGAAAAAAATTGCATTGTTTACAGCGCTTCTCTCTCTCGGCTTAGCCGTTAACGCGCAGACCCTCAACGTTCAGAGTGCAATGTCGGACCTGAAAAGAGGCTACTTAAACAAAGCCAAGGCCGCTATCGACAAAGCCTGCGTACACGAGGACACCAAAGACGACTCCAAAACGTGGTACTATGCTGGCCTGATATACAGTATGATAGGCGACGCTGCCACCGACCCGCAGTCGAAATACAAGAAGTACAAGGACTTGGATCCCGACTGGTGCCAGAAGGCTTACGACGCCGCTATGCGTTGCAAGGAACTGGACAAGGCCGGCGACTATGACCTTAAGTATATCTTCAGCAAAGTGGGCTCGACCTACTACAGCAAGAGCATCGACCTTTTCAATGAACGCAACTACAAGGATGCTCTCGAACTCAGCGACAAGGCCGCCAAAGTGCTGAACAACTCGGGCGACCCGGATCTGTCGAATGAATCGATCTATATTGCCGGCTACTGCTGCCATATGCTGAAGGACAACGATGGCGTGAAGAAATACTATGGTCCGCTTGTCCGCAAAAACAAGATTAAAGACGATTTCAAACCCAGAATGCAGTTCGTCTACAGAACTATGTATGAGCTCTATAAGGAGCTTAAAGATACCGCCAACGTCATCAAGACCGCTGAGCGCTACACCAAGGTGATGCCCGAAGACCCCGCCGCCAACCTGCTGCTTGCCAACGCTTATATCTGGACTGGCAACAACACCAAGGCTATTGAGCTGGCCAACAAGGCTATCCAGGAGACAAGCAACACACCCAACTACTACAAATGGCTCTGCGCTGCTGCCGGTATCTACGAGCAGACTGGCGATTTTGCCACTGCTGAAGCCAAATATAAAGAGTCATCGCAAATCCAGCCTAACCAGATGGAAGCCAACTCGGGTATGGGTTCGATGCTTTTCAAACGCGCTTACGAAAAGGACCAGGCTATCGAAAAACTTGGCTATTCGGAAGAAGACGAGGTTATCGCAAAGAAGCTTTCGGAAGAGCGCAATGAATTTCTGAAACAGGCCATCCCGTATTTCAAGGCTGCCATCAGCTACATCGACGGTCTGTCGGATGATGAGCAAGCCCAAAATCGTCCGCAACTGTACAGCTGCCTGCGCACGCTGAACACTTGCTACATCACGCTCGAAATGTACGACGACTCGAAGCTTATCAAGGCTCGCCTCGACAAGATCGAATCTGGTGCCAACAACTAAACCGTCATATTTTAAACAAATGTAAAAGGGGTGCTTCTAAGCATCCCTTTATTTTATTCTCAAAATACCCTACTTAACATAATGGAAATTGATTTCAAAAAGGACATTATGGGAATATGTGACATAAACTGAAACATTAAAGGCATCCTGGACGGGATGCCTTTGTAATTTGGCCGGGATTCATTTTATGTATGAGTGCATTGTTGTGAGATGCTAAATAAGGTCACAGAAATATACGAACGCGTATATCACTTTGAAAAATATCACTTTGAAAAGATAGACGAGGAACAAGGCAACTATCAACTATTGAAATTTGTAGAGAATTATACACGGTAGGCAATAGAAAAAGGGCGGCTTGAAGTCGCCCTTTCTAATAGCTTAAGAAGCCTATTCGTCTCATCATTTCCAATGTTATTTAGGCTGTTCTGTATCACGATAACAGTATCTCCGGATAATGTTAATTGCATCTTTGTAAATTGATTCAGGATATCTGCATATCCATTCCGGCACACGATGTTTATCCCCTGTTGTTGGGTCAAAATATACGGCACTAATAATATTTCCTCGGTTATCAAATTCAATGGTTACGCTACTATTAGGAACTTTTTCACCTGTCACTTTCCATTTTCCTACCGGAGTCCCCGCATCTATGGTACTAAAATATCCCTCTGCTTCGACATGGTCTTCTCTAGACCAATAATAAAGTCTTTTTAATCTGCCATTTACGAAATCTCCAGACACACTTTTAACCCATTTTGTCCATTTGTGTCCATCCATAGTATGTTTACCAACTATATTATAGGAGAATTTAAATGCGCCGTCAAGTTTGCCATTGTCGTTGAAATTAATTTCCACTTCTTTTTCTTGACTTTCTGAATTGTCCCCAGATTTGGAAACCCAGTACCATGTTCCGACCTGCCTGTTGTTTAGATAAGTTCCTTTCACGATATCTGAATTATACCTGTCTTCAAATGTGTATAAGAATTCACCTTCATATATTCTTGTTCCGTCAAGGGCATCTTTATAATAATATTGAGCATTTCCTTTTTGCGTTCCACTGTTGGAAAATCCAATTCCTGAAATAGAAAACTCTCCATTATATTTTTTGTCTCCGCGTTTGATATTTTCATTTCCTGATGATAATTCTCCTTGAGAATTTGAGCCACAGCCTTCGATTATTCCTTCCAATTCTATTTTTTTCCCCGTATCACCTTTTTGAATGTAATATGCCAGCGCTTTTTCTGCTTTTTCCACCGCATCAGCACATTTACCCGACTTATTCAATTCAACACATTGCATATACATTGTTGAATAATTAATATCTGCTAAGTCCTTTTCGTATTCCCCATTATTATCAAGTTCATTACAACGCATAACTGCTGATTGAACTTTTGCCATCCAATCAGGAGCAATGTTTTGATATTTATTACTCTGGCCAATCCTATAATAAACAATAGCGGCATAATACCATGTTTTTGCATCATTTTTAGTACTTTCGTGGATACATGCTTCATCTATAAAAGCTTTCGCCTTGTCTAAGTGTCCCCCTTTAACATTCATTAATGCATACTGAACATTGTTTGTTTGCGCAGCAATAGTTAAACTGAGGGAGAAAAAAAGTAAAAACAATAAATTCCTTTTCATCTTATTTTATATATTATAATGATATTTAATATTTTGTGTAATAAGAACTATCGGAGAAGACACCCATTCTGCCATTCTCATAATCGAAATCGAAATATGTATTACCAAATGAGAAGGTGTTATCATCCATATCAATAGTAATTTTACCTTGGTCATAAACACCACGCGGAGTTGCCAATACAGCGTAGTCGTCAGAAACTCCCAATCGGAACGAATAACGAGTTCCATCTATATAACCGCTCCACTCCCAATTGCCTTGAAGCCAATCCAAGATTTTCTTCTCTTTTTGCTTTTGAAGTTCCTCTTGTCTGCGTTCTTCTGCCAATCGTTGTTCTTCAATACGTCTTTCTTCCGCAATTCTTTGTTCTTCTTCAAATCTTTTCTGAGCCTCTATTCGCTCCTGTTCGACCATCTTTGTGGCCTCTTTCTCTTGTTCATTATTTCCACAAGATACAACCATCATTCCAAATAACATAATCGGAATTAATAATATTCTTTTCATCTTACTGCTTTATTATTGGTTTGTTATTTCAATATTGCTTCATATTGTCCCTGTACACGTTGTGATACTTCCAGGATTTGTGATTCTGTTTGATTTTCTCTGCAAGTTTTTCCCCCGTAGGTGTGTTTTCAAATCGCTCAAAGTAATAATCAAAGAATTCCTTTACATCCTTCGCATTTATACTTTTCGTTTCAAGATATAATCCCAATTCCTCAAAGAATCGCAAAAAAAGTTCTACTTGATATGATGACGGTTCCGTATCTTCTGGGTCGAAATCTCGAAGACATCTTACTACGGCTTGAATGTCCTTGTTATTAACATAGCGATCATTCAGTTCAGAAAACAGCTTCCTGTCTTCTTTCCGTTTGTGAATCCGGATTTCAATGATTGAAACCACCACAGCGATTACTGCAACAATTAATAGTCCAAGGTTGGTATAGTCCATATTTCAATCCCTATATCCGTGTCGGGTACAAAAGGGCGACTTGCAACGGTCGCCCTTCTTTAATCTTGGGATATGTTATCGCATTAATTTCATATATCGAACTTCGGCAATATCTCTGTTCATATATTTGTTATAACCTTCATTGTACATACGCATCTCATTTACATCAAACACAAGATAACGGGTGTATTCTGTTCCATCACCACTCCATTCTCCATTTCTTTCAACACCATTACTGATTCGATATATTGGAGTATCATCGCTAACGTATATTTTTTCAGATGGGTTTGTTGAACTAATCATAAAGGCATCATTTGAAATAATTTCAATCTTACCCAAAAAACGTTTGTTTCCAACATTATCAAAGATAATACGACCATCCGAAAGGACCTCTATCACATTAGGACCGCCGTCCTTGATAGAATATCGTCCAACAAATCTGTCAATCGGATTGGATTGAGGTTTTTCTTCGGGGACTGTAATCTGCTCGATAGGCTTGGTTTGATTGTTTGAGGTATTGTCATTTGACTGACTACCACAAGAATTGAAGGTGATGGCGAAAAATGCGACACCGAGCAGTATTATTAACTTTTTCATTTTTCACTTCCTTTCTTTAGCAGTTTGTAAATTTCATCAAGAAGTGCCTGTCGTTCTTCTTTGCGGTACTTCTTGTCTTGACCTTCAATGTTGATTGTAAGAACACCTTTGAAAGCCTCATCCACTAACGCCTCTACGCCGTTAATGTCTTTGTTCCCTTCAAAAGACTCAATCTGCCTTAACGGAATTTCGAGATTTCCAATAGGATTCTCTTTCGGGATGTCATTCACATCTTTCTCTTCCATTTGTTATTCCCTAATACGTGTCGGGCGCAACCTTTAGTTTCACGGCTCTATGAGATAAAACAACCATAAAGAAAGTGGAGCCATCCATTTTACCCTATCTCAATTGGTTGGGCTTGGACTCCCTTAAAAAGATGCAGATATGGAATTTGAATTACTCCACTTGCGGTATTGTATGGATATACAAATACACTCCAAGTAAGCAATCATTTTCTCTAATCCCTGCATCTTCTGTGAAATGTCCAAGTTCACCAATTGCAGAATCAAGCGAAAACGCGCTTTCTTCAATCCTTCCGTCCTATCGGAAAGACGCTGCAAAGATACACACTTTTTCGGAACTGACCAAATCTTTTTTCAAACTGCAACGAGAACATAGACTTCTTCACGTATCCTTTTGCTTGATGCTTTGGTCTATTGTGCCTTTATGACCTATCAGTTTCACAGCCTATGCCCACCCGAAAAAAATGTATTTAAGCTATTCGTCATAGTCACTTCCCCAGATAGAGAACTCGTTTGAATAATACATACATTGTTCGCGTATCAACCGTAGAGAATCAAACTCAAACTCGTTTTTTGTGATATCTGACAGCATCGTCTGCAATGGCACGTTCTTTTCATAGGTGAGTTCTAACCTATCAAGATTAATACTAAATCTATAAATCATAACTTTAAGACTAAATGATTATCCGCATTGTTCCGAAGAAGCCTCGAAGAGGCTTAATCTCAATAAACCCCATACAAGAAAATCTTTGATTTTCGCAGTGTGGGGCTTGAAAACAAACCCATAGGTGCGTCTCGAAGAGATGCGATTTTGTTCTCTCGGATAATTGCGGATAATCATTAAGACTATTTATAGATAAGTATATGGATAGTTCAAAGGAAAAAACAAGTAATATGTCAAAACGAGTAAGACGCACTTTAAGCAGGACGACCAAATAAAAGATAAGCCTTGACAAGCAAAGCATCAAGCCACGTTACGGAAAGCACCTCACAGAGACGCAGAAGAAACGTATCTGCTAACCAATAATAGTTTTTGCATTAACCGAGATGCCGGTGCTGTTCTTGATTTGGAAATAGATTCCTGTAGAATCAATTTTGCGGAACATCATCGTTTCCGGGTCGCCATATTTTGTTTCTTTCAGATAGTTGATTTCAAGTTCACGAATCTCAGGACGACCTGCGCTGCGAGGCTTACAGATTTCCGGTATCGAGTCGCAAATCCATTTCAAATACTCGGCATTATTGACGTGACGCGTATGATCAAGCGCTGAATACGGAATATCTATCTTTTTAAGAAAATCCATATCCGACGGCATAATAATCTTGTCAAGTTTCTGATATTTTGTCGAATGGATAGTTTCCTTGCTGTACTTTGTAATGATATCACCCAAACGGCACACGCGGCGCGACAAAAGGTCGATTATAACCCAATTTGAGGTGCTTGAGGCACACACGTTTCCATCTGCATCAATAAGCTGATAGTCTCTTGGAGCGATCAGTCCATTGTCAGGTTTAGCCCAGGTTTTAAGAGTCAGCCTCTCTCCTGCCGACGGAAACCTTAATATACTGTAATACACGTGAGTAAGCACCCACGCTTTATTGAACGGTTTAAGTCCGTTGAAGCCAACGCCAAGACTGTCGGAATGGTCGCCAGCCACATCCTGAAATAGCCGGGCAAGTCCCCATAGTGTCAACCTGTCGTCCTCGTCGCAGATAAGCGTGGAAAGTGTAAAATCTTCGGTATAAATCATATTACATCCTTTCAGGGACATCAATACCAAGAATATGCATCATATTCTTGATGGCAACAGAAACGATATCGCACAGCTGAACAAGGAAAACCATTCGGTTTGCATCGGGTTCGCGCAATATCGGCGTATCTTGATAGAAACTGTTGAAAGCCTTGGCGAGTTCGAACGTGAAGTTGGCAACCATTGCCGGACTGTAGGCTTCTGCCGCTTGCTCGACAACCGAAGGCATATCGTGCAGCATCTTTATTACGTCGCGTTCCTTGTCGTCGAGCTTGACCGGATTGCATTTGGCGTTCAAATCCAAGCCTTTTTCGCTCACCGCCTTACGAACAATGGAACGGATACGGGCGTGGGTGTATTGAATGAACGGACCAGTATTGCCGTTGAAGTCAATACTTTCGGCAGGATTGAAAAGCATCGTCTTTGTCGGGTCGACTTTGAGGATAAAGTACTTCAAGGCTCCCAGCGCCAGGATATGGTAGAGTTCCTGAAGCTCTTCGGGCGACATATCGTCATTCTTGCCACGGTCGCGGCACATTTCCTCGGCCGTTTTCTCCATCTCCTCAATCAGGTCATCGGCATCGACCACCGTACCTTCGCGCGACTTCATCTTGCCGTTTGGAAGCTCGACCATACCGTACGAAAGATGGTAGACCTTGTCGGCCCAATCAAAGCCCAAACGTCCAAGGATAATCTTGAGAACCTGGAAATGATAGTCCTGCTCATTTCCGACGACATAGATAAGCTGGTCGGCACCAAAATCGTTGTGACGCAGCAGCGCAGTGCCCAGATCCTGAGTCATATATACCGACGTGCCATCCTTGCGCAGCAGCAGCTTTTGGTCCAGTCCGGCATCTGTGAGGTCGCACCACACAGAACCATCCTCTTTGCGGAACAGTACACCAAGGTCCAAACCTTTCTGTACAAGCTCTTTACCAAGAAGATAGGTGTTGGATTCATAATAAATCTTGTCGAACGAGACACCCATTTTCTTGTACGTCTCGTCAAAACCATCATAAACCCATCTGTTCATCTTCTGCCAAAGGTCGCGAATTTCCTTATCGCCTTCTTCCCAACGTTTCAGCATCTGCTGAGCCTCAACCATCAGAGGAGCCTCTTTCTTGGCTTGCTCCTCCTCTACCCCTTTCTCCATAAGGGCCTTAATCTCAGCCTTGTAATGCTTATCAAACTCCACATAGTATTTCCCAACCAGATGGTCGCCCTTCATTCCCGTAGATTCAGGCGTCTCGCCGTTGCCATAACGCAGCCAAGCCAGCATCGACTTGCAGATATGGATGCCACGATCGTTGACAAGGTTGACTTTCTTCACGTTGCGGCCGTTGGCTGCAAGCAGCTGAGACACAGACCATCCAAGCAGATTGTTGCGGATATGGCCAAGGTGGAGCGGCTTGTTGGTATTAGGCGAAGAGTATTCAATAACGACAGGCGCATCCGTCGGGTTCACCTCCTTGAGGCCGTAGCTACTGTTGCCGGCGATGCCGCCCGCAAACGAAATCCAGTAGCTGTCGGACACCGTAAAGTTGAGGAATCCCTTGATAACGTTGAACCCAGAAAGGTCTGACAGTTTGCCACATACATCGGCGCCGATCTCGTTAGCCACATTTTCGGGCGACTTGCGAGCCTGCTTCACAAACGGAAAAACAACAACAGTGAAATCGCCTTCAAACTCCTTTTTCGTCTTTTGAAGCACTATCTCTTCGGGTTGTATATCAATACCATAAAGGTTTTTCAGGGCTTCCGATACGGCCGATTGAATCTTA
>OCTW013428765.1_pt1 | contig 14725 bp, 15 predicted proteins | sample 1539671 | NCBI WGS metagenome assembly OCTW01 (sample SAMN02144230, study PRJEB22623) | gut metagenome | biome: sheep rumen | host: Ovis aries | place: New Zealand
ACCTATACGGAATGTTCTGATATTCATGCTTTAGCCTCCTCTTTCTTTTCTGGTTCAACATTTGCCTTCGGGGCCTCGGCAGGCTTCTCTGCAGGAGAGGGCTTCGGTGCTGCAGGCTCTTTGGGCTTCGGTACTGGAGCAGGTGTCGGGAAGTTGACATCGATGATGGCATGCTTCGGACACACCGTCACACACTTCCTGCACAGACGACACTTTTCATAATCGATGTAGGCCAGATTATTCTCTACGGTAATGGCACCAAAGTTACACTCCTTTTCGCACTTACCACAGCCGATACAACTGACAGCACAAGCCTTCATGGCCACAGGTCCTTTGTCCTTATTCACACATGATACAAAGACTCTCCTACCCTTCACGCCCTTCTTGCGAAGTTCGATGATGTTGCGCGGACATGCTTTCACACAGGCACCACATGAAGTACACTTGTCTTCATCCACCTCAGGTATGCCAGTCTCAGGATTGATATGGATGGCGTCAAACTGGCAGGCTGCCTCACAGTCGCCACAGCCTAGACAGCCATAGCCACATGCTGTCTCTCCTGCGCCACAAGCATTCATGGCTGCACAAGTATGCAGACCTGCATACTCGACAATCTTAGGACGATGTTCACATGTTCCGTTACATCTCACAACGGCTACCATTGGCTCTGTATTGGCAATGGCCATACCCAACAGATCTGCAACCTTCCCCATGGTCTCAGCGCCACCTACAGGACAAAGAAGTCCGTCGAGGCTTCCTGCATCTGCCCCCTTTACAAGCGCGTCTGCCATACCACTGCATCCAGGGAATCCGCATCCGCCACAATTTGCACCAGGTAACAGTTCGCTGACCTGAGCAATGCGTGGATCTTCATAGACAGCAAATTTCTTAGAAGCAGCAAACAGCACCACGGCTGCTATCAAGCCTATCGCTCCTAAAGCAATCACTGCAATCAAGATGAAATTCATAATGTTTTGATATCAATTTAGTTATTAAAATTATTCAAGATAGAAAGAAAGTTTTTGTTGAATCTTGTCTCTGAAAAGATACAACACCCCGTAGTATAGCACTAATGCCACTATGGCGGTTATTGCTGACACGCCCTCCTCTGAAGTGACACAGAGGGTTACAAATAGGACGGCTACCAAAACTAAAAAAGGGATTCCGAAACCCAATAGGAGCGCCTTGTTAGCCACATCATGTGAAGCATATACAATAACATCATCGCCGACCTTTAGTCCAGATGTGTCACTAACGTTCATTACATCGACAATTTTCTCTTTCGACTCAGATGCATTACAACGACCTGCCACCTTACAAGAGGCGCAGGCAGATGTTTGAAGAATACGTACTTTCACACAACCTTCTTCAATCGATTCAATAATACCAGAGTGACTTATTTTAGAATGCACACTGCAAAGGTACGACAATCTGATGAATTATCAAGCAAGATTATGTTTTTTTTCTCAAAAATAATCGTAATCGTTTGCGATTCTATGGAATTTTTTATACTTTTGTCGCGATAAAAGAAAAAAGGAATGAAGAGTAGCGAACAAACCCTACAACAGATTGAGTACGTCATCAGTAAGATTACTGATAAGTACCCCGCATCCGAGGAGGCTGTCCTGATGACTGACATTCACATCCGGATCTCGCAAGAGACAGGTGAATTAACTGTATATGATGACAACGACGAGGAAATAACCCGTTGCGTCGTTGAACAATGGATCAACAATAGCGATGAAAATTTCTATGAAGAGGTAATTCCTGTGCTACGGAAGTGTATTGAGAAACACAGGAAAACTGTAGAGGAGATGTCTATCTTGAAACCTTTTTCCTTTGTTCTGGAAAATGATGACAAGGAGGCTATAGAAGAACTATATCTAGTAGATGATGAACTAGTAATCATCGATCCCGACCTTATGAAAGGACTGGATGATGACCTGAATTCATTCTTAAAGAATCTTCTCAAGGACTAGTTTCACCCACCGAACTCTCCCTCAGCATAAACTTTCTGGAAGCATCAATATAATAGATCTCTTCCGACTGTGTCGTGTTCCGAGTCTTGGAATAGTCTATGAGATGTATTTCAAAATCACTGGTTATGGAAAAATATTGTATGAATTCCTCTGGATCAATGTCGTCCTCCTTATCTTCAATGGCATACAGGCAGAGTTTGTCTATCGGTATGTAGTCGTTATCGAGTGAATACAACCATAATGAATACAGATTATCCGCCTCATCGACAGCAAGTATCATTAGTTTGGCACCTATAGTCTCTGGCAGACTAATGGCTTTGGGATGTTCTCCACCCTGTACATCCATATTCGACAGGATTTCCTTGGGAACATCCTGAAACCCTGGCAGGAAATTAACATAATCCTCTGAATAACTGATAGGTAAAGGCTGAATATTCAAACTATCAAAAAAAACTTTAAAGGGATTATCGGAACTCTCCAAATTTATTCCCTGCATTTTCAGTTTTTCTTTGATTTCGACAGCCTTTACGCTATCCAACTTGTGCGCCAACTCCTCTGGCGACATTTGGTTCCTTCTGCCGCCACAAGAAAAGAAGAGAGTCGTGAAAAGCAACAATCCCAGAATCTGTTTCATGATAAAACTTTGTTATAGTTTAATCTTCTTTTTGGCAACCTTACTTTCGTTCTGCAGACGGTCGAGAGCCGTAACGGCATATACCCATTTTTCTTTTCCATTCAGATAAGGAAGACGCACAAAGGTCTGATCTGTGATGGCAACAATCTTTGAAGGGTCGTCGATATTGACAGATTCCCCTTTGGCAAAACGATAGACCACATATTTCACGGCTTCGTCATCCCATTTTTTTGCCTTTGGAGCCGTCCAGAACAATACATATTCATCCCCTATCCAAATAGGTTTGAGTTTTTTTACCTTCTGTGGGGCTTTACCGTCGATAAATGGCATTGATGGTTGTAGGGCAGGGTACTTCCAATATATATTGCGCAAATTAGTCCCATAATTCCCAATATTGTCAACGGCAGCCTTAGCATACCACAAGACACTTCCCTGCACATTAGGCAGTTGGCGGTGGAGAGCCATCTTTGCAGCCAATTGATGGCTTTGGGGGTTATGAAGATCCGCATTTTTGACTGTTCTCTCAACATCCTCGCCAATGACTAATGGTCGAGCCCCTCCATACTGGTTCCACCATTTAATAAGGGTCTCATAGTCAGCCAACTTATGACCAATCTCCCAATAGATTTGGGGTACACAGTAATCAAGCCAACCATTATTTATCCATAGTAGAACGTCTGCATAGAGATCATCATAGTTCTGTAAGCCATTGGTATTACTACCTATTGGAGAATTCTTCTTATTACGATAGATGCCAAAGGGGGAAATGCCTACTTTCACCCAAGGCTTGGTAGCATGAACAGTATTATAGAATTGTTCGATAAATAGGTTTACATTATAACGACGCCAGTCCTTCTGGCTCTTGATACCATTAGAAGTTTCTTGGAACAGTTCGTCGTCAGGTATCTCCTCCCCCTTGACAGGATAGGGATAAAAGTAGTCGTCCATGTGGATGCCATCAACATCATAACGACTTACAATATCTTTGGCCACCTGACAGATATAATCGCGGTTTTCCGGGATGCCTGGGTTGAGGATAAACAGGTCATCGTAGGCGAAACAGTTCATCGGCTTTCTGACGGCAATATGGTTCCGTGCCAACTGGTGGGTCGTTTTTGTTTTAGCACGATAAGGATTAATCCAGGCATGCAGTTCCATGCCTCGCTTATGGCACTCTGTGATCATCCACTGCAGAGGATCCCAGTATGGCGATGGTGCCACCCCCTGAGTGCCTGTCAGGAAACGGCTCCAAGGTTCAATCTTACTTGCGTAGAGCGCATCACACTCCGGACGTACTTGGAAGATGATGACATTGACACCATCTTTCTTTAGTTCATCAAGTTGATACGTTAAGGTCTGTTGCATCTTCTGCGTTCCCATTCCTTGGAACTGCCCATTGACGCACTGTATCCATGCGCCACGGAACTCACGTTTCATCTGTGCCGAAATGGTCTGTGCTCCGAAGAACAATCCAACCAATAACAAAACAATACTCAGTTTCTTTCTCATGTTTATTATTTATTCAAACAAATTTAACTTCAATTTTCTGGCTTCACCCAGTGTTTTCAATTTCTCTTGTTCCTGTTGGTAGGATTCTCTCAAATGCTGGTATTTCTCTGAAAGTTCCTGCTCCACCTGTCGTCCTTCATTCATCAGTCTGGCAGCGACCAATGCGTTCTGTGAAGCATCCTTCATCCATACTACAGGACCAGAATAGACTGGAGCAATCTTTAAGGCTACATGCAGTTCACTGGTAGTTGCCCCTCCGATCATGATAGGGATGTTCATGCCCTCTCGTTGCAGTTCCTTGGCCACATTCACCATTTCTTCCAAACTGGGTGTGATCAGGCCACTAAGCCCGATCATATCGGCATGTTCTTCTTTTGCCTTTCTAACAATCTGTTCTGCCGGCACCATCACACCCATATCGATGATTTCATAATTATTACAAGCCATCACTACGCCAACGATATTCTTGCCGATATCGTGTACATCGCCTTTTACAGTAGCCAATAGCACTTTCCCCGCGCTCTTACTACCTATTTCCCGTTCTGCCTCAATGTAGGGCTGAAGGATACTGACAGCCTGCTTCATGGTTCGAGCCGTTTTAACGACTTGTGGCAGGAACATTTTCCCTTCACCGAACAACTGACCTACTTTGTTCATGCCTGCCATCAATGGTCCTTCGATGATATTGACAGCGTGGGGATATTTCTCCAGTGCCTCCTTCAGATCATCCTCCAGGAAATCGCCTATGCCTTTGACGAGTGCATGAGAAAGGCGCTCCTCCAAAGGGATATCTGCCCTATCCTTCTTGGGATGACTTGGAGTACTTGGGTGGCTAGTGTCGCTAGATTTATCCTCATTTTGCAAATTGGCCGCAAGTGCAATCAAACGTTCTGAAGCGCCATGGCTGCGATTCAGAATAACATCTTCAATTATTGAAAGTTCATCTTGAGGTATATCGGAATAAGTAACTTTTGCAGAGGGATTTACGATTCCGAAGTCCATACCTTTTTGAATAGCGTGATACAAGAATACGGCATGCATCGCCTCACGGATATAATTGTTTCCACGGAAAGAGAAACTCAGGTTACTCACACCACCACTGACATGAGCACCTGGCAGATGTTCATGTATCCACTCTGTAGCCTTGATGAAGTCTGCAGCATAACTATCATGCTCCTCCATACCTGTGGCCACAGCCAGCACATTGGGGTCAAAGATAATATCCAGTGGATTCAGGCCCACTTGCTGTGTCAACAGGCGGTATGCTCTTTTTGCAATCTCTATACGACGCTCAAAACTGGTAGCCTGTCCCATTTCATCGAAACACATCACCACAACAGCCGCTCCAAAACGCTTCACGTCACGGGCATGTGCCAGAAACATCTCCTCTCCTTCTTTCAGCGAGATGGAATTCACGATACTTTTTCCCTGTACGCACTTCAGGCCTGCTTTAATCACTTCCCAGTCCGAGGAGTCAATCATAACTGGTACTCGCGCTATATCTGGTTCTGCAGCAATCAAATTAAGAAAATTCACCATCTCTGCCTTAGCATCAAGCAGTCCATCGTCCATATTGATGTCTATGACAAGGGCACCGTCGGCTACCTGTTTTCTGGCAATACTGACGGCTTCATCGTATTTTTTTTCCTTGATAAGTCTAAGAAACTTGCGCGACCCTGCCACATTGCAGCGCTCACCTACATTCACGAATGGAACATCTGGTGATACAGACAGGAGTTCAAGTCCAGACAGCCACATATCCGATGGTCTCTCGGCAGGCTGATGGGGCGTTTTCCCTTCTACCAGGGGTTGGTAGGCGGCAATAAAGGTCTCGTCAGTACCGCAACAGCCTCCGATGATATTCACCAAACCTTCATCCACCAATTCGCCCATCTTAGGTGCCATTGTTTCGGCGGTTTCATCGTAGAGCCCCATAGAGTTTGGGAGTCCCGCGTTGGGGTAAGCACTAATATAATAAGGTGCATGTCTAGCTAATTCACGAAGGAAGGGTTTCATCTGTGTAGCACCAAAGGAACAGTTTAATCCAATGGAAAAGATGGGATACGATTGTATGCTAGCGAGAAAAGCGTCAAGGGTCTGTCCACTCAGCGTTCGTCCTGCCAGGTCGCTCACTGTAACGGAAAGCATGATAGGCAGTTGGGTTCCTCGGCGTTTCATCACCTGCATAGCGGCATCAATGGCCACCTTTGCATTCAGCGTGTCGAAGATGGTTTCAATCAGCAGAGCATCCACCCCACCCTCTATCAGCGCATCCATCTGTTCCTGATAGGCATATAGCAGTTCATCGTATGTCAGTTCCCTAGCGGCAGGATTACTAACATCTGGAGACATAGAGCAGGTCTTGTTTGTCGGACCTACACTACCCGCAACAAAGCGGGGTTTCTCAGGTGTAGAGTATTTGTCGGCCTCTTGCCTAGCGATTATTGCTCCTGCTAATGCCATTTCACGCGCTGTCTCTTCCAAATGATAGTCTGCTTGTGAAATACGCTGACTACTGAATGTATTGGTAGCGATGATGTCGGCACCTGCCTCCAGGTATTTCCGATGGATGTCTTTGATGACATCAGGCCGTGTAATTGAGAGAATATCATTATTCCCCTTCAGTTGCCCAGGAATGTCAAAGAAACGTTCTCCCCTGAAATCTTCTTCAGTCAGGCCGTAGGTCTGTATCTTCGTTCCCATCGCTCCGTCGAGGATAAGAATCCTGTCTTTGATGATATCGTTAAGTCTGTCTTTCACCGTTCTGTTATTTATAGACTTTCATTGCACGGTCCATCTCCCGCCTGTCCTCTTTTTCTTTGAGAGTCTGACGTTTGTCAAATTCCTTTTTACCCTTACAGAGTGCAATATCCATCTTGGCACGTCCTTTTTCATCGATGAATACCAGCAGTGGCACAATGGTATAGCCCGTCTGTTTCGTAGCACTTGCTAAGCCTCGAATCTCGCGTTTCGTCAACAACAGTTTACGATCCCTTTTCATCTCGTGGTTATTATAAGAACCATAAAAATAGGGACTTACGCTCATTCCTTTTACCCATAGTTCACCATTGATGATGGTACAATAAGTATCCACCAGACTGGCTTTTCCCAGACGGATACTCTTAATCTCCGTTCCAGTAAGGACGATGCCTGCTGTATAAGTCTCAATGAAGAAGTATTCAAATGAGGCTTTCTTGTTTTTTATTTGGATAGGACTTTTCTTCCTGATCTGTTCTTGTTCCTTATTCATTATTCTATTTTTCAATCTTGGCAAAACGCTCCAGATGATCATCCACATAGTGCGCTATGTCCTCTACCCATTCCTCCTCATGTTCCACGAACTGATCATCGAGATCGTCAAAGTCTGGGAACTGCTCGAAAAGTGCCATAAACTCCTCATCGGAAAGTTCCTTTTCTATCTCCGCCCTATGCTTTACCCACAGGGTATGGGCCTCGTAGATGAGTTTCGACGGTTCCCGCATCTCCCAAATACGAAGCATTTTAGCCAACGGGTTCTTGAAGACAAAGGGGCCATAGCCATTATAAATAAGTTGCACGAATCCACCGTCCATCACTTCCTGGTGCAGCGTGTCCCATGCCAAGAGGGTCAGTTGGTCGTTGTTTAGTTCGCTCATCGTCTCCTCTGTCAGTTCACCTCCTATGGCCTCATAGATGGCTTTCACAAAAACATGCAAGAAGGCATCAGTGCCCTCCATTGCTGCCTGCTGTAATTCAGCATCCTTCACAATGACCTCTTTCATACCATTTTTACTTCAATTCATACACCCCCGAAGGCATCTGACGGCGCAGCACCTCCAGTTCCATATCCTTTCCAGGAATGATGCCATAACTCTTCAGGATACTCTCCACCGTCTTCCTGGCCAATTCGGGGTGATTGTTCTCTTCACTCAGATGACAGAGCCAAACGTGTTTCAGGTGCTCAGACATGTTCTCTGCAACAGCCCTGCCACAGTCTTCATTCGACAGATGACCACTCCCACTGAGTATTCGCTTTTTCAGATATTCAGGATATGGACCTCTTTTCAGCATCTCCACGTCGTGATTGGCTTCAATGACGAGATAGTCGGCATGCGATATCCGCTTCTTCATATCATCGGAAATAGATCCAGCATCGGTGATGATGACGAATGTTATGCCTTCAGCCTTGATTTCATACCCCACGTTCTCACTGGCATCATGGGGCACTGCAAAGGCTTCAACAGAGAATTCGCCAAGTTGAATGGGTTTCCCTACCTCAATCATCTTCTTCATGTCGTCGGTCACTTTTCTGGAGATACAATAGTTGTGGTCGATACCATGATGGATAAGTGATGTCGTATAGACAGGTATCTTGTATTCATGACTAAATGACCCTACTGACTTAATATGATCAGCATGGTCGTGAGTAATGAGCAGGCGACGTACGGTATTCAGTTGAACACCATAGTCCTTGCAATGTTTCTTGAGCGTACGGATACCTACGCCAATATCTATCATCAATCCGTCTGTAGCGGTGGCGAGATAATAGCAATTACCGCTGCTACCACTACCAAAGGATAAAAATCTCAGCATGTTTGTCCTATTTTCGTGCAAAGGTACGAATTAATTAAGAATTAAGAATTAAGATTTTAGAATTAATGCTGCGCCTTGTCTTTTTTTAACTCTTAGAATGGCATACCTACGGCAAAATGAAAAGCCATATCCCTGCTCAGAACAGGATGGATCAACGGATAGTGGGCTTCTTCCTCCGTCTGGTAGGCTGGGTTGATGGCTTTCATACCCAAGTCAAAGCGCAAGATGAAGTATCCAAAATTCAAGCGAAGACCCAGTCCGTAACTGACGGCAAGGTCTTTCAGCAAACCTGCGACAGTAAACTGTCCTCCTGGCTGTTCCTCATACTGACGGAGGGTCCATATATTGCCAGCATCAGCGAATAGAGCGCCATCGAATTTCCAGAAAAGGTGCGTACGATACTCCAGATTCAAGTCTAGTTTCAGGTCTCCTGTTTGAGTAATGAAATTGATTTTTCCATCTTTGTCCTTATATCTGCCAGGTCCCAGACTTCTCACGCTCCACCCTCTTACGCTGTTGGCACCACCGGAGAAATATCGTTTCTCGAAAGGCAGCACCCTACTATTCCCATAGGGATATGCTATGCCAAATCCTATATGGAAGACTAACTGGTCCTTCATTCCGCCTAAGATGTTTTTTGTGAAGTCAAAGTCAGCCTTCACATACTGAGCATAAGCGATGCCAAAGACCTTATACTGTCCCATGTTATTCTTTGTTCCCCCAAAAGTATGCGTACATAGATCGAGCACATTTCCGGATGTCTCCAGATTTGTCTTGACGGCTATTCGTCCGTTATTGTATGTATAGCCAAATCCCATCTTCATGATAAAGAGGTCTTCGTAATTATACCGCAGGATCACGTTGGAATTCGACGTATTGTCCAGATACTCCGTTTTAAATGTACTACTGATCCATGGCATGAAGACATAGTTGAGGTCTATCAAGTCGAAACGGTAACTGTCATGGTGGTTACGCGGGCTCCATTTATAGCGAAAGCCGGCAGAGAGGACACGGCGATGGAATTCTGGGCGGTTTTGGGAGTTGAACTGCACAGACACTTCACTGGTGGCAATACTGCGGCGACGTGCATCAGCACTTAGGAAAGGCACGATAAATCTGGGGAACGTCAGCCTACTATCGACATTGTATTCGAAGAAGTCCTGATTGGAGTAGCCTTCCAGGCCTCGGATAGCCTCATAGGCACCGCGTAACTGTACGCTGAATGTTTCCGAACCTTTGAAAAGGTTACGATTCTGATAGGCCAGTACGAGGGCGGCTCCAAAGTCTCCTGCCGTATTCGTACCCTCTGGTTGTACACTGATGGTCGAGGGCTTATTTGTCTGTATCATTATTTTCGTATCCAGCAGTGTGGTATCTGAAACAGGCTCAAAACTGATGTTGGTATATCTCACAGCACCCAGTCTGCCGAAATGGTTATAGGTATTCTGAAGATCCGTGGATGAATAGGGCTTACCTTCTGTCAGGAACGTGTTCTCCTTGAGCACCTTAGTTCTCAAGTGGATAATGGAGTCGTCTGGCGCACCGCTCTCGTAGGTAATATGACGAATCCAATAGCGGCTGTGCAACGTATCATTGGACTCACTGTCCATACGATATGGATGCAAGATCATCTTCAGTCCCACTTGATGGGCTGCCTGATCCTTCTGTGCCTGATAGGTGATAAACTCCTTATGGAAACGGAAATAGCCACAGTCCTGCAGGAAACTGGTGATCTGCGTACGCTCAGTATTCAGTACATCCGTATTAAACTGCATGCCTTCTCTCAACACACTCTGACGCCGCTTTAACATCACACGGATAATAGAGTCCTGAATATCAGTCTCCAGATTGTGGATCATATAAGGGGTACCTGGGTGCAACACATAGATGGTATTCACCTTTTTTCCTTTCTGATCCAAATAGAGTTCCACTTCTGCGTCCAGATAACCTTTGTTCTGAAGCGCCAACTTCAGGTCTTCACATGTCTGACGTGTCAGAAGGGTATCATATCTGACAGGTTCCTCTCCCATCGAACGAAGTGTACGGCCTACCCAGGAACTGTCCTTTCCGCCCAGTGCATAAATGCCCAAGGGTATTCGCAGGGTATTGAACCAGCGTGTGTTACTCTTTTGGCGCACATAGGTTTTCATCTGGGTAGGACTGATATCCTTATACTCATGGTCCGTTACTACCTTAACCTTATTCAGCATATAGGTGTTTTCAGGGAGATGACGCGACACAGAGCAGGCGCACAGCATCAGCGCGCCAACAAACATGCAGAATAAACTGCCAATTCTGGATATCTTCATCCCTTCGTTTGGTTTCTGAGATGCAAAAATACAAAAAACTCTTAATTCCTCATTCCTATTTATCAATTAATTTGTATCTTTGCGACGGAATTAACGACTTTTTTGAAAATGATTAGCAAAAATCAGATAAAGTTCATCCGTCAGTTGGAACTGAAGAAATGCCGTCATCGCGAGGGACTTTTTGTGGCCGAAGGCACGAAGGTTGTTAATGACCTCCTGGATCACTATAGGCCAAGAATGCTGTTTGCGACACGGGAATTCCTGAATACTCATCCTTTGTCTGATGGTGAGGTGATAGAGATTACTGACGACGAGTTACAGCGCATCAGTTTCCAACAGCATCCCCAACAAGTGCTTGCCCTGTTCCCAATTCCGGCCCCTGCCGATCCCCGACCACACCTTGAATCCAGGCTCACGCTTGCCCTCGACAGCGTACAGGATCCAGGCAACCTCGGCACAATCATCCGCATTGCCGACTGGTTTGGTATCGACACCATCATCTGTAGCATCGACACTGTGGATGCTTGGAATCCGAAGGTCGTACAGGCCACGATGGGCAGCCTTGCACGCGTGAACATCATTTATCTTGATTTGCCAGCCTTCCTCGACCAATTACCTGCTCAATTCCCTGTCTATGGTACCTTCCTCGATGGTGACGACATTTACCAGCAGACACTCTCACCCACTGGTTTAATCGTGATGGGCAACGAAGGTAACGGTATTTCCGAAGCAGTCCGACAACGCATCAATCGCCGCCTGCTCATCCCGTCGTTCCGTCAGAACGACACTGCTGATAGTCTGAATGTAGCCATCGCCACCGCCATCACCTGCTCTGAGTTCCGCAGAGTCAGATGATATAAATAGACCACTAACTCTTGATGAAAAAGACGATATTGTTTCTTCACGGATTCTATGCCAGCGGCCAGTGTGTGCCTGCTGTGGCATTGAGAGAGGTATTCGAGAAAAGGGCTAACGTGTTGACTCCAGATCTCCCACTCCACCCTCATGATGCCATCAAACTCATCCGAGAGATCTGTGACAAGGAAAAGCCTGACGTGCTTGTCGGCAATAGTTGCGGCTCGTTCTATGCGCAGATGGTCTCGCCGATCGTTGGTATCCCTGCCCTACTCGGCAACCCGCACTTCAAGATGTCTGACTTCCTCCGAGAACGTATCGGCAGCCATCAGTACAAGTCCCCAAGGGCTGATGGCAAACAGGACTTCACCATTGATGAACAACTGATCAGTGAGTTCGAGGAACTGGAGACACATCAGTTCGACTGTTGCAACATATATAATAAGGATCGCGTATGGGGCATCTTCGGTGAGGAAGACACACTCGCCCACTTTGAACCGCTTTTCCTGAAATACTATTCGAACAGTTATCATTTCCCAGGTGCTCATACACCAACAGCGGAGCAGTTCAAGACATGGTACTGTCCGCTCATCGAGAAACTACTTGAATATCCTCCATCGCTTATGATTTCCACCGCCAGGTCTTCTTGACGAGTGTTGTTATTGTATGTGTAATGGTACGAAGATGGAAACTCTTACCCATCACAATCAGCAGTACGGCAGAAAGGATAAGCAGGATTCCAACAGCGAGTCTGAAAGTAAATAATTCGCCAAAGACCAACACGCCGATGGCTACGGCCGTCAATGGCTCTAAGGCTCCCATGATGGCTGTAGGTGTGGCTCCAACCTCATGAACAGCGATTGTCATGAATACTAACGAAAGAACCGTTGGCACCAAACCGAGCCAGCAGGCAAAGAACCATGCACGGGGTGATGGCGGTAACATCAGATGCAGGTCGGGCGAAGTAAATGAATAGGCCAGCAGGCACGTCATGCATATCAGCAGCACATAGAACGTAAGTTTCAATGATGACATACGGATGCTCGACTGGTTGACAATCACTATATAGACGGCATAGGTCAGCGACGACACCATCACCAGTAACACGCCCATCATGCTGAGTGAAATGCCTGTATCGCCTTTATACAGCAGACCGATACCAACTAAAGCAAGGACGATGGAAGTAATGGTTGAAGCCGTAACCTTCTCTCGAAAGAACGTTGCCATGATAACAGCCACCATCACAGGATAGACGAAAAGGATGGTAGAGGCAATGCCAGCATCCATATAATGGAAACTCTGGTAATAGGTAAGACTGGATGCTGCCATCAAGCCTCCAAGACAAGCCATCGTCGTTAGTTCGGTTCTTGTCACTGCAAGACTCTTCCGATTAGTTATAAGGACGACACCCAGTATCACAGTGGCAATAGAAAAGCGAAAGAAAAGAACGGACGACGTATTCACACCCTCCGCGTAGAGTGGCAAGGCTCCTAATGGGTTGGTACCATAACAGACAGCCGCCAGTATGCCGCAGATGATTCCCTTATGTTTCATTCTCCTATAATCGTTACCACCAATTGTCTGGAACCGCCGTAATTATAAATCTCACTCGTCACCAAATGGAAACCTCTACGTTTCGGCTTCAGGATTATCTCTATTTGCTGTACCATATCCTTAATTATCATTGATATACGACTTCGTGGTCATGTCGTAGTATCTATCAGGGATGGGTAAACACGATGCACGGTGGCATACTAAGCACGCTGATTGACGAAGTCTCATTATTGAAACAGGCTACTACTGAGAATATCCTGCTTGCTACTCACGATAATAGAAATACCCCTTGCGTAACCTGATCGAGCCCTCATAGTCCTTGCTGGCCAGACGGTGGCTGATGGAACAGTCACCCACCAAATCGCCATTCTGGTCAAGATGGAGAAACAAACGAATCTGGTTCTCCTGAGAAGGTTCATCGTCAGCACCCTCATTTACAGTCAGGTGTTCGCCATCGAAGGTAATCTTTGTATTGTCGAAACCATACATGCGATATACATCACACTGCTTTGCCCTCAGGCCTTTGTCGGTCATCTCCATATCCAGCAACAGTTCAGGACAATCTTTGCCAACCCAGCCCCAACTGCCTGCAAGCGTCTTGGCCTTTTCATGAGCCTCCTTGCCCTGTTTTATCACACGACGAAGAGAAGCCTTGTCATCATTACCGTCATCAGAAGGACTGAAATCATCAACATACCAGTCATCACGCTCAAAACACAGAGCGATAGTTTTTTCCATATCGCTGAAATTGTGGATGATCATATCAACAAGAGCCGTAGAGTCTGTGACGTCATAGACCTTCGCCACCTTGTAGTCCCAGTCATCAGAGATATCCTGTCCGCATACCCAGTAATCGTAATCATAAAGGATGTCACCCGTCTCGTCACAAAGAGCCAAAGCCTGCTGCATGAGGGCATAGTAGCGCTCGGAGCAATAGGCACTGTCAAGATTGAAAGGACTATAATTATAATCTCGGTCTCCGTTGGCATCATAAGTAATCTTGCCTACAAACTTATAGATGGTATCGATGCGCTGAAGGATATAGGTCTCTGAATGCTTGTCAACAGCAGGTCTTGTTTTATTGCCACAGGCTACCAGCATCAAAGGAATTAACGTATATAAGATCTTCTTCATTTTGCCTTGAATGATAGTTTGGTTGAAAAATATGCAAGAAAAACCGCTAACTTATTAAAAAAGTCAGCGGCATTTTTTACGTGGTCGAGGTGACAGGACTCGAACCTGCGACAGCCTGGTCCCAAACCAGGAACGCTACCAACTGCGCTACACCTCGTTTTTGCGGGTGCAAAGGTACA
>OCTW013425711.1_pt1 | contig 14723 bp, 12 predicted proteins | sample 1539671 | NCBI WGS metagenome assembly OCTW01 (sample SAMN02144230, study PRJEB22623) | gut metagenome | biome: sheep rumen | host: Ovis aries | place: New Zealand
GCAAGAAACCATCGCGCCCGTTGCCGGAGTATCAGTAGTGGGCGTGCCTGTAGCAGGCGTATCAGTTGCAGGAGGATTCGTGGCCGGAGCAGCATTTTCGCAACCCGCCACAGGATTGCCCAAAGTCTGCATATCCCACTGAGCGCCATTGCATTGAGCCAATTCAGAATAACCCGTAACAACGACCGTTGCGCACTTGTTCACAGTCTGGGAACATGTGTAATTGTTGTCCAGATCAAAGAACTTATCAACACTCGCCGGGAGCGTATCTTGTTTTGGGCCGGCCGCCGGAGCGTTTGGCGAACTATCGTCACCACAGGCGACAAACGAAGCCATAGCAAAGGCAGCAATAGGAAGAATCAGTTTTCTCATAATGTGTACTCCTTAAAATAATTGGTAGAGATAAACTACAAAAAATACGAACAAAAAACAACAGATAACATCATTTTATTGAATCAATAGTCACCTTCAGACTCAAAATTCTTAACACGTAATTTTACGTTTTGCCTGTTCCAACGATTTCTTAAGTTGTTTTTGCAAGACTTCTTTAGGCGGCAACTCCGTTATATACTGCGCAACCTTGATTCCAGACTTTTCCAACTGCAGTAATTCAATTTGCTCACGATTTCCTTCGGTACAAAGCAAAAGTCCAAGCGGGGTTTCCTCTCCCGGTTCCATTTCATTCTTTTCGAGCCAACGCAGGTATAGTTCCATCTGTCCTTTATATTCCGCCTTGAATTTGCCAAGTTTCAAATCAACGGCAACAAGACGATGCAACCGGCGATGGAAAAACAACAAATCCAAGTAGTAATCCTGTCCATCTATTATCATACGTTTTTGGCGAGCAACAAAACTGAATCCGTTTCCGAGTTCAATGATAAACTGTTCTAGATGTGCGATAAGGCTATCTTCCAAAGACTTTTCGCTATACGATCCTGTCAATCCTGTAAATTCAAGAAAATACGGATCCCTGAAAACAAGATCAGGCGACATTTCTGCATTGTTTCGTAATTTTGCCAATTCCTGTCTGATAACCTCATTCGGTTTGCCACTGACAACAGTCCGTTCGTACAGCATTCCATCGATCTTACTTTGCAAGGCTCGCTTGCTCCAGTTTTCTGCCGCAGCCATAGTAAGATAGAATTCCCGTTGCAATTCGTCTTTGAGGGGTAAGACTAATAAAAAATGTGTCCAAGACAATTTTGTCACCAGTGGTGTCAAAATGTTTATATCAGGAAAAAGACTCGCAAATTGCATCATTCTGCGGATAGTCCTTTCTTCGAACCCTTTATTTCCGTATTCTTCTTGCAATAGCCTCGCGACTGCAGATACAACCTGTTTCCCATATTCTGCACGATGATATTTGAGAACATCTCGATTGATTCGTTCTCCAACATGCCAATACATCAACGTCAACTCACTATTCACCGTTGAAGCAACACGCCTTCGAGCGTGTTCGATGATTTGACGTAAATCATTCATGAGAGTCTCGGGAGCCTTAATGGACGTACTTTTTTCAATTCGAATCTTTTGCGGCATATTTTATTCCTTATAGAGATAACGCAATTACATACCCGCAGTATCATTTTGCGGAGTACTATTTTTTCGTGTTTATTTATAGGATGATCTTGCGATGCAGTTGGCGGGGGTTTTCCCCGGCGTTACTAGGCACGGCATTAGCCACACACTCGAGCAGGTCGTGTTCCTGCCAGCTATCCAACAACACACTCGAGCAGGTCGTGTTCCTGCCAGCTATCCAACAACACCCACAAGAAGGTGGATGCGCCCCATCGCGGATGCACGTACGGGCCATAAGGCCTATGCCGACTGTCACAGGGATTTTCGTAATCTCAGACAAAACGCACAGAAGCAGTTCTGCACATTTGCACACCGACAATATAAGTTATCAAAAGTTCTCTGTCAAGATGCACCAAACACCAAATACACAACCTTATCGTAATTCGCCACGAAACTCACAGCCATTGCTTTTCAAATACACAGAATCTAAATTCTTCTACAGGGAAAAAATAACATGTTCAACGCATCACTTTCATGGATTAAGAGCAAGCAAGTCTTCCTGAAAATTCAGGCGGGCACGGGAGACAATTTGCTGCAAGAAGACATCCAAAAAGGATTTGTCGATTATTGCCTTTGGTCTACTTTCAAACCAGAATGCATAGACATAGACGGGGAACTCGATATGGAATGTTTAGATGGCGGGATGGTCCTGTCCAAGGAATATTTCACCCCGAAAACAGCGTTGGAATCATGTTACTACGAGGCTTTCGGCCAGAACCTCAACGATGGGGATATTGTCGTTTTAATAGAAGAATCCAGTTAAATAAAAAAACTCAAGCAATTATTAGATCATTAATATATGGCCATAACAGGCTGGTTTGCTATATGAGAATCGAAATGGAATACAACACACAAAATGGTTTACGGCTATATACGCGTAAGCACCGACAGACAGACTGTCGAAAACCAACGCTTTGAAATAAAGCGATTTGCACAGCAACAAAATTTACAAGTAGACGGTTGGCTTGAAGAAACAATCAGCGGAACAAAAAGCTATACAAAACGCGGACTCGGGCGCCTACTGAAAAAAGTTCGGAAAGGCGATTTAATCATTTGCGCAGAGCTCTCGCGCCTCGGACGCAGCCTGTTCATGATTATGGAAATTTTGAACATCTGCATGAACAAGGAATGCCGCGTATGGACAATCAAAGACAACTATCGTCTCGGTGATGACATTCAAAGCAAAGTTCTCGCGTTTGCTTTTGGCCTATCCGCTGAAATCGAACGAAATCTAATAAGCCAACGCACTAAAGAAGCGCTTGCCCGAAAAAAAGCCGAAGGCGTAACTCTCGGGCGACCGAAAGGAAAAACGCCCATACCCAATCAGCAATGCGAAAAGAAACGCGAATGGATCCGCGAAATGCTGTCACAAGGCATGCCCAAGAGTGACATCGCCAAAAACCTACACATCGCGCGCGGAACGCTTTATAGGTTTCTTTCTAACGCAGCTACGACATCGACATCAGCAGGCAACCAGTTGACAGAATGCAGTTCCGTCATCTTCAGCCATTTAGACGCCTCATGCTCCAGCAAAGTCAACTCACCGCCAATTACCGAGCAATAAAAACAGTGCATGGTCAAATGGAACGTCGGATAATCGTAATCCACGGTACAGAGGAATTCGCCTACTTTTACATCAACCGCAAGCTCTTCCTTCAATTCACGGGCAAGAGCTTCTTGCGGTGTCTCGCCAGGTTCCATTTTGCCACCCGGAAATTCCCAGCCGTCCTTGAATTCACCATACCCGCGCTGAGTTGCGAATATTTTATCACCATCCTTGATAATGCCTGCTACGACTTCGATATGTTTCATAATCATCCTAATTCGACTTTAAATAATTCAACAATTCCGTTTTGACTCGATTTTTCATTTTAAAGGTAACTTTTGCAATGGGCTGTTCTTTACCTTTGTTATCTTTTTTTGTTGCGTGTTTTTTGTCTATAATATCAAATTCGCCCATGTAATAAAAATCAAAGCCTTCACCATCGCTCTTCTTTACAAAAAGATGCTTATGAGCAGCCGATTCTACGCTATCCATGTAACTGCTATTTTCATCTTGACCAATTTTGGTATCCCATAAAAATATTTCATCATTAACAAATTCATCTGCATAGTTCGGTTTCCCATCGAGATATTCTTTTTCTTCTCCTGCCTCGGCTTTGTGATATGTTACAAAAATACACACATCTCTATTTTGACGCCACTTTCCATACATTGTAGAAGATTCATCTTTTTCCGCTTTCAAAAGCAAAGATACATCCTGACGAGAATACTTTTCATAAAGAGCAAATGGATTATTTTTCGTCAATTGCGGTTTATAGATATCATTGTATCTTGACAAACTCAATTCGATTAAATCTCTAACATTTGTTTTAAAGGATTCTTTTGAAATAGCTCTAGAAAACACGTTAGTTGGTATAATTTTATCATTATCTATTTGAATCAAACAGACATTATTTTTCCAATCTGAATTCGTTTTTTCCGTATCTACAACTTTTTTTCGTTTGTCTTTGTAGAATGTTTTTCTTAAAAAAGAACCTTTAAGAATAGACAAGGTGCTTTCACAGATATTTGAGTGTAAATCGGCTTCACCATTATTCAACAAAATACTTAGTACTTTAGAAGCCTCGATCAACATTCCCTTTGGAAGGATGACCGAAAGATACTTCAATAGATTATTTTCTTGTTCGCTTAAAGTACCTGCAAATTTATTATCAGGTTCCACTATTTTTAAGAAACTGTAATAGCTTTCATATTTTTCAAGAATTAAAAGAGGATCAACTTCACCACTTTTCCAGAAATCTATAAGAGTTGGGATTCGACCAAGCCTGAATTTCAACGTCTGATAGCTATTTTTTATAATGGTTGAAATATTTGTGATTTTATCGATTGCTCTAAAGATTCTATCTTTGGCAATTTCATCAAAGTGGATCGTAGAACCACCAGGAAGGATATTTGATCCATTTTGGAGGAAACGACGCATGTTGTCTTTATTGAATGTTCTATCTCCCGATAGCGCAACTGCAATTAGATAATCATTACTGTAATTACCGATAAAATCAAGAACTGTCAAATACTCTTTTCCATCGGCTTTTCTTAAACCACGACCAAGTTGCTGTATAAAAACAATTGAGGATTCTGTAGGTCTTAACATGATGACCTGATTTACTTGAGGGATGTCAACACCTTCGTTGAACATATCATAAGTGAAAATGTAATCTAGCCCATTGTCATAATCATCAGTTTCCAACTGTCTAATAACGGCTTCTTTTGTAGCTTCAATATCTTTCACATTTAATTTGCTGTGCAACGCCGCTGTACGGAAATTACCTCGTTCTGCAAATTTTCTTGACAACTCATCAGCTTCTTTTACACTACTGCAAAAAACAAGACCTTTTAAACGGTTTCCGCTATGTCCGAAATATTTAGCTTCCTTAACCACATAATCAACTCGATTATCGCAAACTAAATTTGAAAAATCACGATTTTCCTTTTTCTGTCCATCCACATATATATCAGTAATTCCGTAATAATTAAATGGACATAGGAGCTTTAAACGCATTGCTTCCTGTAATCGAATTTCATGAGCGATGTTATAATTGAAAGCCTTGTAAACATCAAAACCATCAGGTCTATCAGGAGACGCAGTCATGCCTAACCAAAACTTTGGTGTAAAATAGTCCATCATTTTTTGATAGCTGTTAGCTCCAGCGCGATGAGCTTCATCAACTACAATTACATCAAAAGTATCTTTTGCAAAATCAATGTAATGGTTAGCCATTGTTTGCATTGTCGCAAAAACATAATCTCTGTCGGATTCGTTTGTACTTCCTGCCAAAAGACCGAATGTTTGAGTTTCTCCAAAAACATTTTTAAATGATTTTATCGCTTGTTTTAAAATAATTTCACGATGAACAAGAAACAACGCTCTTCGCGGTTTCATATCCCGCAACGCGAATGCAGCTGCGTATGTTTTTCCTGTACCTGTTGCAGAAATAAGTAAAGCTCGCCTTCCTCCATTTTTACGTATTATATTTAACTGCTCTATAAACTTGGCCTGCATTTCATTTGGTTCAAGCTTTATCTGCTCAATGGATATAACCTTTGAAGAACTTAAAATGCGTTTTTTTTCTTCATCTAACCTTTTGCGTTCAATGTAGAGCGTACGATACTCTTCTAGAGTCTGTTCATCAATTGTATGAGAATTTTCACTATTCCATAGAGCATTGAAATCATCAATAATGTGGTGGTACATTTCGCCATCACCCGATGATGTAAAGCTAGTGTTCCATTCCTTATTTTCTAGAATGGCAGTTCGAGTTAAATTCGAACTACCTATAGAAATACTCACAATATTATCCTTAAAAAAGAGATACCCTTTTGTATGGAACCCCCTACTGTTTTTTCCACAGCAAAACATTTTAAGTTCAATATTGTCAAAGCCCATTAACACTTCTAAAGCTTTTGGGTCCGTAAAAGTCAAATAATCTGTTGTTAAAATCTTTCCAGGAATTTTCTTTTCGTTAAGCGTTTTCAAAGTCTGTTTTAGCAGATCTAATCCCGCAGTGTTGATGAAAGCTACGCTTATAACAAACTGCTGACATTCATGAAAATTCTTTTCCAAAAAAGCCAACATGGTATTGTTGGCTTCATTAGCTATAAATTTCGGTTTGTAAATAGAGTTGGATTCAACATTTGTGTTCCAAAATGCGGTTTCAAAAGCTTCTTCAAGATAATTAGGGAGAGCCATAAATAACCTTAAAATGTTTCTGAAAAACGTTCCTTTTCTTTGAACATAAAGATAAATAAAAAAGATGTCACAGAAGTGACACCAGTTTAGCCAAAAAAAGAAAAATCGGCCTTTTGGGACCGGTTCTTTAAAAAAGGACCTTTTATTTTAGCGAAGATACCTCAGCTTCGGAGAGTTTCGTTATTTTAGCGACCTTTTCTATTGAAACTCCCTCAGCAAGCATGTCCCTTGCCATTTCTCGAATATTGTCAGATACGCGCTCGTTAATCCTCGCGTTAATTTCATCGGCGAATTCCTCAAAAATGCCAGGAACCATGGCGTTGTGATCATATTCCTTATGGTACATTTTCTGATATTCCTCGAATTCTTCTTTGCTGAATTTAGATACTTTCGAACTTTCCGTCAATTGTTCGAATTTATGTTCGTTCAATTCTTCAGGAAGTTCCTTAAGGCTGTTTAGATAACGAAAAAAGAATAACCATTTGCTAATATTGTCGGATTTTTTTTCGATGAAAAAGGGAACCTTTGAAAGCTCAATAACAGTGTAATTATAGGAATCTATAAATTGTTCTCCTGTATCTAAATCAACGCAGGTTGCACGATGAATAGCTCGTGAATCTCCAAAAACAGGACTCTGCGTAAATGCGATAACGTAGGTCGGCTTTACATCGTAATCCCAGTCTTTTCCGGGTTCAGCCTGGTTGGCGACCATTTCACTAGCATAAAATGCAAGACGTTTCAGGAAGTTTTTCATTTGTCGAATTTGAACTTCAATCTCGATAAGATTCCCCATATCGTCTTTGCAATGAAGATCGAATATGGCCGTACGAGATTCTTTACTTCCGCTCAAGTTCTTCACGATATTTCGAGTCCATACGCTTTTTATTGGACGCTTGAGCTGAGGCTTCAGAAGATCATTTAGCAGGTTTACGAGATTTTCTCGACTAGTTGCTTTATCCGGGTCAAACGCTTTCTTGAAGGCAAGGTCTACAAGCAAACTAGCGAACGGGCTTATTTCGCCAGGCTTCACAATACAGTCTTTAAGAGACTTATATTCTTTCATTTTTTCTCCTTCCCCACAGACATGCGAAAACAGTGGGGCGTTAAAGCTTAATACCTGCTTATATGAGCAGACGTTTTCAATATAGGTAATAAATCGCGACTTGTCAATAGATGTAAAGAAATAACATGAATGTGTTCCGTTTAAACGAACGTTTAAATGGGACAGAGAAAGTCTGCAAAGATTCTTCCTCAACAACTTTGTGAACCTATTGCAAAATATTGCGCGGATATAGCGCAATGCAATCTTTTCAATGATGCTGTACAAACCAAATCGAATGATATTCGAGTTATTGAATTATTTGCTGGTGTTGGAGGATTTCGCATTGGTTTAGAACGAGCTTCCGAACGCTACAAAACAGTTTGGAACAGCCAATGGGAGCCATCTACCAAAACACAGGATGCTTCTATAATTTACCAAAAAAGGTTTGGTGTTGAAGGACACTCTAATGTTGATATTGCCACTGTACCCGTAGATGAAATAAAACCAGGCAACCTTCTCGTTGGCGGATTTCCTTGTCAAGATTATTCTGTGGCCGCTACGTTAAAAAGGTCTGGGGGTATCGAGGGAAAAAAAGGTGTTCTTTGGTGGCAGATTCATCGTATTCTTCGCGATAGCAAGAATCCTCCAAAATTTCTCTTCCTTGAAAATGTTGATCGTCTTTTGAAATCTCCCGTTAAGCAACGAGGACGTGATTTTGCAATTATTTTAGCATCACTTTCAGACCTAGGCTATTCTGTAGAATGGCGTGTCATTAACGCTGCCGATTATGGCATGCCTCAAAGACGCCGCAGAACCTACATTGTCGCGTACAAAGAAGGGACTAAACTAGCAAAAACAAGTTCAAAAGCTGATGCTGATGAATGGATTTTAAATGATGGTATTCTCGCTCAGGCGCTAAAGTGCAAACTTTCTGAAAAATCAAAGAAAAACGAATTTGAAATCGAAGGCGATTTGGTCAGAGTTACAGAAGAATTCAATAAGGGGCAGAAGAATTCTCCGTTCTTCACTGCCGGATTCATGTCAAATCGCAACGTTTGCACGTTCGATGTCGATGCCGATTACGACGGGAAAAAATTAACTCTTGGCGAATTACTGGTTGATGAAAAAGATGTTCCTGAGGAATTTTTTATCGACGAAAAAGAATTGCCCAAATGGGAGTATTTGAAGGGCGGCAAATCCGAAAAAAGAAAAACCGCTGAAGGCTTTGAATACAATTACAGCGAAGGCCCAATGGCTTTTCCAGATTATTTAGACAAGCCTTCCCGTACGATTATTACAGGAGAAGGCGGAAAAGGTCCCTCTCGATTCAAACACGTTATCAAGACAAAATCAGGACGTTACCGCAGGCTTACCCCAATTGAATTAGAGCGTTTAAACATGTTTCCTGACAATCATACAGAAGGCGCCAGCAATTTGCGCCGAGCCTTCTTGATGGGCAACGCGCTAGTAACAGGAATCGTAGAAAATGTCGGACGCATTTTAGAAAAATGGATTTGATATGGACGAACCAATTTTGCCATACGACAAAACTTCCAAGGAGTCTATTCTTGAGCATGCGAGGAAAATGCTTGGAAAAACCTTGTGGCAAGTGTATGGCGATGCTCAATTGGTTCAATCTGGAAAAGGCGGCTTGGGGAACGCTGTCGAGAAATACCATTTTCAATATGAACCGAATTCTAAATCAGAGCCAGATTTCAAGGAAGCGGGTGTTGAGCTAAAGTGTACACCGTTAAAAAGAGCTTCTGATGGCAGCATGCTTTCGAAGGAACGCCTTGTTCTCTATGTGATTGATTATGTTGAAGAGGCCACCAAGACATTCGATACGAGTAGTTTTTGGAAAAAGAATGCTCTTTTGCTTTTGATGTTTTACTTGCATGAGGAAGGTAAGCTTCCGTTTGACGTTATTTTTAAAATAGTTCGGTATTGGAATTTTCCTGAAACTGATTTAAAGATAATTAAGGATGACTGGACTATAATCCATAATAAAATACTTGCAGGAAAAGCTCACGAAATTTCAGAGGGCGATACACTTTATCTTGCAGCCTGCACAAAGGGTTCTAGGGCCGGCGCCGAAATGCGTCATCAACCAAAATCAAAAGAACTGGCGCCCCAGCGAGCATATTCAATCAAATCAAGGTATGTAAACACAATTATCCTGGATTCGCTGAAGCATCCAGAAATGTATCACGACCTTTTTATAAGTGAACTGCAGAAGAAGAAAATTCTAAAGGCTCAAGAAGCTGCGGAAAGTGTCGTTCGCAACATATCTGATTATCACGAATCGGAAACTTTCGAGCAACTAATTGAAAGAAAATTTTCTCCATATTACGGCAAGACGATTGCGGAGATTGAAAAGATTTTGGGAGTAGAATTCGGCCAAAGCAAATCCATGGCTTACAATGTATGCCGCGCCATTCTCGGCATCAAGTCGAAGAAGATTGCTGAATTTGAAAAGGCTGAAATCGCCATCAAGACAATCCGGCTCGAAGCCAACGGCAACCTGAAAGAGGCGATGTCGTTCCCGAACGTGAATTACAAAGAAATCGTGCATGAACATTTCTGGGAAGATTCTGCACTTTATGAAATGTTCACCCAGCGTTTCATGTTTATCATTTTCAGGAAACCAGCTGTGAAAAACGACAAGCAGGTTCGCCTAGAGAAAGTGATGTTCTGGACGATGCCCTTTAAGGATTTGGAACAGGGCAAAATCCTCTGGGAAGATACTCGCGCCAAAGTTGCTGACGGAAATTACGAGCACTTCATAAAAGCTTCGGAAAACCCCATTTGTCATATTCGCCCTAAAGCACAGAATGCCGCTGACACCACCGAAGGTGCGCAGGGTTTCCGGGTTAAGAAGATGTGCTACTGGCTGAACAGGGAATATGTGCTGAAACTGATAAATTCCGCAAAAAAAGCATAATTTTGTAAAAATTTCAGCTTTGGGCGAAATTCGGAGTTTTTTCAAAAAAAAATCTCATTAACGCTTTTTTGGTTATATTTATGTTGCAATGAGTAGAATCATTGCATGTGAGATATTTGTATGGTCAACAAAGACCGGTGCATACCATATAGATATCGTTAACAACAAGAACATGTACTGGCGAAAACAAAATGAAAACGAACACTATCCAGGTTCGCGATTCTTTTATCGTGAACGCACTTCGTAACTGCGGTTATAACAATTACGCTGCTATTGCAGACATCATTGACAATTCGGTAGAACCCGAAGTCGATGCAACCACAGTAAAAATTCAGTTCTCTACAGATTCCGGAAAAGGCGGACCCATAAAATCCATTAATATTATTGATAATGGATGTGGGATGGACATTGACACAATGAACGAAGCCATGTGTCTTGGATCTATGACTGGGAAAACAGGTGAAACCAACCTCGGAATGTATGGTGCCGGCCTTAAAACTGCAGCGCTCAGTCTCGGGAAAAAACTTACCGTAATTTCTCGCACACAGGGAAGCGACTATATTTCAAAGGCCGTTCTTGACATTACTGAAGCCTGCAAGAATGGCGGCCCCATTGAACTTTCCATTGATAAAATTCCGATAACAGACTTTCAATCTAACCCAGAATATCTCGGAATATTCGAAGCTGACCATGGAACGCTCGTGTCCATTTCTGAGATAGACCGACTTGCGAATAAAGATCGTAAAAATTTTGGGGGACAACTTCGAAATAAAATCGGCGAAATTTTCAACAAATTTATAACCTCCAATATTTGCAAATTCTTTGTCGACGGAATTCAGGCAGAACCTGTCAACCTGATGTTGAATGCTCTCGAACAAAATGAAATGCTTGGAAGCGGTGATTTCGAAGTTGATGGTACACAATTTTCATTCAACGCATACTACCTCCCAAAAGAAGATACATCTGATTCTGTTGGTGAAGGCGCTTCAAGAAATCTCCGAAATCAAGGATTGTATATTTATCGTCAAAACCGTCTTATAGGTCGAGGTCTGACGCTTGGACTTTGGACCCGACATCCGCAATATAACGGACTTCGAATAGAACTTTTTACCAATGGAACATGCGACGAACTGCTTGGAACTACATTTACCAAAATGGTGTCAGAGCAGTCAAAAGAGACGATGAGTCAATCGTTCCATGACATCCTTATTCAAAAAATAGGTGCTTTTATCAACGAAGCTAAAAACCGAGGACAGCGCGAATCTGCCGCTACAAAAGGCGAAACAGATCCGGAAACGCAGAAGATGTACGACCATGTCACTAAAGAGATGAACGACAATCTTCTTCTTAAAATCAATCGTCGTGGAGAAAATAAACCTAACGAAGAAACTAAAGAACATGAACATCGTGGACCACAGAAAAATTCTGCACTTTTCCGTGAGCGCAAAAATAAATGGCTTGATGGAATTAAGGAGGTAAGTCTTGGACGCAATGAAGAAATGTTCATGTTTGAGATGTCAAACAACAAGCGAGTCGTGCTTATCAATATAGACCATCCGTTCTATAATGAATTCTACAGACATTTACCAATTAACTTAAAGCATCAAATGGCGAAAGTCATCACGTGTCATGAGATTGCTAAGCAGAATGTTAACTACTATGGTAGTGATGATATTCAGCAACTTATTGACACCTACAACGGAACAATTTCTTCTGAAGTAGGAAAATCGCTGTCTAAGTAACCGATAGGGTGTGCTGGAAACATAAACAGCACATCTTTTTAAATCCCTTTTTCAGGAAAGAATTCAGTTATGCTTCTTCTGAAGACATCAATTAATCTACGCAACGACATTTCTTGGAGCAAGGTTTACAACGAGTGCATTTATCCATGGTTGGATGGGAGCATCGATAAAAAAGGCTGTAAAAATTATCAAGCTTTATTGGACAACTTACCTCCATCAATGGAAATAAAAAAAGAGGATTCCAAAAGGATTTCTGCCAATGAAGATTCTTTAGAATACCATTCATTCGAGTTAGATGGTTGTGCATACCTCTGTTTTATACACAGTACAAAAAGCAAAGACTTTTCTTGGCGAACCAAAATTGCATTAAAGAAAAACGATAAGAATCTTTTTTGTTTTGTGTCTCTCGAATGCGAGGCAATGGGGCAATCTTCTTTTCCAAAAATATCTAAACCCAAAATCATCGACTATCTAATAAAATTTCAAGCCGGTGACGGAGATATCGACTTCAAAAGGGACGCTCATATTCTTGCTACATCGGAAATAGATGATGCAAAAAACATTCTTCTCGGAAGAAAGAAAAATAAGCTCCCTATAATATATTTAAGCTGTGCAGAACATTCACACGCAATTAAACCTAGAGAGTTGGCTAACGCATTATTTGGTTTAGCTCATGTCTATGCAGAGAAAGATAAGCATCTCTCTGACAGGATAAAACAAGATATTAAGATGAGAATTCCACAAAAGGGATCCATAGGCGTATGCTTTCCAGGGAAGTCAATAACAATAATAAACAGAAATGGTGCTAAAGCCAAAGATTTTGTTTGGAAAATTTACCTCACAATCTTAAAAAGAAGTTTATCTGCAAGTTTCGACTTTTCTTGGAACGATTATATCAATGTAGAGAATCGATATAAAAAGATTAAAGCAGAAAACGAGAAACAACAAGCTTTAACAAAACAACAAAAAGAAAGAGAAATTGCTGAAATCGAAGCTAGAAAGGCACAAGAGAAATTCAAAAAAAACGCCTTTATTAAAGTATTAGACGATAAAAATCTTGACCAAAGAATAAAAAAAATTCAAGGAAACATACGATGGTTCAAAAAAATCCACGAAGCATTGTACAATGATTTCAAAACAGTATGTACGAAAAACAAAGAATTAAGTGAGTTAAATTTAAAACAACAGGAAGAAATAGCCGAGTTAAAGCAGAAAATTGCCAATTTGAACGCAGATAATAATCAGTTGACAGAACAAAACAGATCTCTGCATAATGATGTAGAAACTTATGAATCATGGGTTCAAGAAGAAGAGAATAAAAATAAAGAACTGACAGATCGAATTTCTGACTTAGAGAGTACAAATGAAAACTTGCGAATGGGTCTGGCCTCCCAGAAAAAGCAAGGCGGAATGCAAATTCCCCTTTTTATGCCCATAGAGGACGAAATGTACGAGAACGAAACATTATGTCAGTTGATAAACCTTTTTCAGCGCGTTGAAGCCTTTATCCGCCCCGCAAGAGGAACGCCCAGGCAGCGTTCTACAGATGTAATAAAATCCATTCTCGATGCAAATCCAGATGCGATAAAAATCTTCGAAAGAAAAAATAAGGAAAAAGAAGAATTGGAAGCCTATGCTTGTAAAGCTGAATTAAAAGATAAAGGGCAAAAAGCAATGAAACCTTTTGAACTAATTTTTGCTAAAAAGGGAAACAATCATGGAAAATTATGTTTTGCAAAGGACAAAGATGAGCGATACCTTGGTTCAGAAGCAAGTACTCCAAGCGATAAAAATCGCGGGTCAAAAAATGGCGGAAAAAATTCAATGAAAGCATTGTTGTGGTAAGCCCAAATTCTTATCATTTTATTGTCATGCACATCGTTCCCCACATGACAATAACTGAATAGATTATTCGTTAAAAGACACTCATTTAGAGTCTTTGGTAAAAAAAACTCTTTTTCAGCTAAGAAATCCTACAAAATCCGCAAAGATTGAAAGATGTACAATCAAAAACAAATACGCCCTTTTCTCATTACCGCATCGTTATATATTACGGCTTTCGAGTTATTGAAGGATTCTATTACTAAGCGGATAGAAGATTTCTTCTTAGTTGGAACAGAATGCAGAAATCATGACAGACAGAAAGAATATGATAAGGAAATGCGGCCTTATCGTGAAAAACATAAAGAAAAAAAAGATAAGAAAACTTACGCAAGTTTAGATTGGCTTATTAATGTAGGGGCGATTTCAGAAGCGGATGTCCAAAAGTATGATGATGTCAGAAGCTTTAGAAATGAGATTGCTCATGAAATGCTTAATTTAATGTGTGTGAAAACCACAGAAAATCTTGAAAAAATGAATCAGCATTTTGTCACAATGCTAGAATTATTAAGAAACATTGAAACTTTCTGGATTCTCAATGTGGAAGTACCCTGCAATCCAGAATATGATGGAAAAGAGATTTCTGCAAAAGATGTAATTCCGGGACCAATTATGGCGATGGAAATGCTTATGAATGAGGCCCTTGAGCAAAGCGAATAGCCCGCCCCGGCGAGAAGCCGGGGAACGCCTTGTAAAATTTTCTTACTCCCCTAGCCAACATTTTTGATTTTAGGTACATTAATGCAGCACGTGATTCTCTGTCAAATGGAGAATCGCGTCTTTTTTTAT
>OCTW011568622.1_pt1 | contig 14717 bp, 23 predicted proteins | sample 1539671 | NCBI WGS metagenome assembly OCTW01 (sample SAMN02144230, study PRJEB22623) | gut metagenome | biome: sheep rumen | host: Ovis aries | place: New Zealand
GCCTTGTCTCTCAGGTACTCCACCACCTGCTGTACATCACCCAGCTGGTGCGACTTTTCTGCCCACTTCAGGAACATATCCACGTTTGCTTTTTCAGCCGGGAAGAATAGGTCAACAGAAACGCTCCTGCTCCCAATCAGAAGATTCAGCATGTCACTTCCTCCACAAAATTCTTAGCATCCGTCAGAGACATTTTCTCGGCCACAATATGGTCCACATCGTCCTCTGTCGGCCTGATGACCGCATAGGTTGTGAACAGGCGCCTGCCGTTGTTCTTGTTATTTTTGATCCATCTGGTTCTAGACTCGATCCTGTAATCCGTTCCGTCGCCCCGGTAGAATACCGTCTTCTCACCATTGGGCTTTACGATCCTTCCTGTAGCTCTCCATCTGATCATCTCTTTTTCCTCCGTTCCTTTTCTCTCTTCCATTCAGCTTCGTGGCACTTCGGACAGATAGCCATGGCAAACATACCAGAGCCGTTATACAGCTCGCGGGAAGTAAATGCGTCCCCATAAGGGAGCTTCTTTCCGCACTGAGCGCAGTTAATAAACTCATCCAGATCGGTGCTAAAGAATCCTACGTTCCATTCACTCGGGTACGGATGCGGTTCATAGCAGTGCCTGTCCGGGTCCCATTTCTGAATCTTTATTGCCATTTAAATCTCCTTATCTCCCAGGAGCCGCGGGGGCTCCCGGAACTCTCCGCTTAATCCTTCTTCCTGGTCCCACTCGCTCAGGACCAACTCATCAGCCATCCAGATACAAATCCAGATGACAAATTTGCGTGTGTGCTCTTTCTGGCCCTTGATGTAGTGCTCGGCCAGATTGCCGAACTCTTCAATCATGATGCCGTGCCTCTCGTCGCTCCCGATCTTTCCGTGCCACTTCTTTGCCAGGCGCCACAGATCTGTCAGGAAGCAGAAGTAATACTTGGGCGGCATCATGTCAGAGTTCCTCGATCCGGATCCAGATCCCGGGGACCTGGGCCCAGAACTTCTCCACGATCTCGGACGCCACCAGGGCGTCGTCCTTCCAGTATCCGCATTTGGTCATGCAGTCCTTCAGGAGCTTCTGCAGATTGTCCGTATCCGGCTTGGTGATCCGGTAGGCTCCATCAGGATGGCGTCCCCTGGGAAACAGCCACTTGACGAACAGCCGGAGCCCGCACCGGTATGGCTGGTCCGGTCTGTGCTGAGACAGGTATGCCGTCAGCTTGGCTCTGGCCGCCTTCAGCTCCGGCGGGTCGAAGAACACCGGCTTGCCGTTCCGGACTATGACCTTATGTTCCTGAGCGGTCACTGTCGGCGGGTCCATGTACATGAAAAATTGTGTAAAACGTTCATTTGCAATTTTGTTGTTTTCCATTTTCGTTCTCCCTCTCAACCAACCTTTTAAGTCACTGGCGTGGGGAGGAAGTCGTCGGCGCCAGCATTCGCCGACTTTCTTCCCTCCCCGTGACCCGCACCCGTGAGGAAACGAAACTCGTTTACCCTTACGTAGTAAGGGTAGGTTAGTTTCGAAACTAAACTGACCTAGTACAGTTTCGTTTCGGATTTAGTTTCGAAACTACGAAACTGACCGTAAAAAGTTTCTGGTTTCGAAACGAAACTCATCAAGGTCAGTTTCGTTTCGTTTCTGGTTTCGTCTCGTCTTTTTCTTTAGCAAAAACACACCCGTCCTTTATGTAAAAATGTTGCGATCCGACCTTTCCGCGTATCCATTTCCGGGCGCCCTGCTCAGTCATTTTCCACCTCTCAGCAAGGTCCGTCAGCTTGACATCTTCCCCTCCGAACGCCAGATTCGCGTGTTCCAGAATCCTCTCCTGGGCGACTTTATTGCCCCTCTTTTCGTTCTTTCTCTTCCTGGCTTCGGATGCTCTCTGCCACATCGGCTTGACCTCTTCGGGGTCAATATCCTGCAGGAACCCGCCCTCATTTTCGATGTGATGTATAGGATAGTCGAACCACAAATTGACCGGCGGGAACGTCGGGAACTCTCTCAGCGTCCCCTCAATCCGCCACGCCGTTTTTGCTGCGGCTTCCTTCCGGGCCTTAAATGCCAGTGCGTCGCACTCAGCTTTGGAGCCGTGCCGGCCGCCCACTTTCCATCCCTCATCTCTCAGATGGTTGTCACACCATGCCTGCATATTGGGCACGCTCAGCTGATCATCCGGCCCGGGGAGCTCCAGCTTGTGGTCTTCCAGATACCTGACTCTGGCCCTGCATTCTGCTTTGTCGCCGATGCTTTTTTGCTTGTCGTCGTCAAGGGGCAGCTGTATCATGTCCAGAAGCGCGTCAGGGTCACGGGCGAATACTCCGGATCCGGAAGCCCGGTCCATGGATTTCTTCCCGCCCTGGGCGCCTTTTGAATGGTGGTGGCAGTATATGACCGCGCACCCCAGCTCAGTACACACCTTGTCGAACTGGTTGCAGAAGGCCGCCATCTGGTCAGCACTGTTCTCATCACCGGTAATGACCTTATAAATGGGGTCAATGATGATGGCTACGAAATCCTGAGACTTGTCCTTTGCGGCCTTGGTGGCCCTCCTGATCAGCTTGGGCGCCAGCTTATCCATTGGCACCGACTTGCCTCGCAGGTTCCAGATGTCCAGGTTGCTTGCGTGCTCCGGCCTGATGCCCATAGCCTCATAACTATCTTTGAATCTGTGCAGGCAGGACGGCCGGTCAAGCTCCAAATTGACGTACATGACCCGGCCTTTGGCACAGCGCCAGCCCAGCCAGTCCCGGCCCTCTGCTATCGCTATGGCAAGCTGTATCAGCAAAAAGGACTTGCCGGCTTTACTGGGGCCGGCGATCAGCATTTTGTGCCCTTTCCGAAGCACGCCGCTGATCAGCTCATCTGCCAGATCCGGGATGTCGTCCCAGATGCTTTCCAGGTTGTCGATGTCAGGCAGGTCGTCGTTGAAGCCCTCGATGTAGTCCACCCATTCTTCCCATGAGGATTTACCGATGTTGGTGTCTACAATGTGCTGCTTCTTGCCGCCCCGCATGATCCCGGGCATCCTGGAAAGTCTCGACGGATTCCGGTTCTGGGTATCGATGACCATGCCGTTCTTCTGGCAGACCTCGTAAAGGTAATTGACCCGCTTTTTGTACTCGGTATAGTCATTGGCGTCTATCTTAACGATAGCGTGCAGGCTCTTCCCTCCGGAATGGACCAGTATCGCCACAGGAAGCTCCAGCTCCCTGACAAGGGCGTTCTGCTTCTCGATTGACATGTTGTCCGATTCCACCAGGGCATATCTGAACTCAGTTACGTTCTCATTCCGGGTGTATTTGCCGTCCAGCGGATTAAAGCGTATCCACGCGCCGCCCTGCGGGTCATAATCTCCGATGACGTCGCAGATATCATTAGTCTTCTGCAGCGCCTCGATCAGCTGACCGGCCGTCCTGTCATAGTGTCCGTTGTTCTTAGGCACCCATTTAGACTGGCCATCGCTGTTCTTCTTTTCAAAGGATTCCGTTACATAGCCAACATTCTCACCAGGTTCGAACAGTGTCTCCAGGTACCTGATCAGCTCCTGCTTGGGATTCCAGCTGTTCGGCTCGGCGACCTCCCTGTCCTCGATCCAGTCCGGGTCCACCACGATGGTGTCGCCCCAGTCCAGCTCATGACCCGGATCAGAGCTTGCAGTCGGCTTCCATCCCTGCATCTGAGCAAGGTGTATGATGGTGCCGGCTGTCCTCGGCTCTGCGGATCCTTTGAAGCTCTTCCACTTCTTCACGCACTCTCCGGGATGATACCGGCCCGGGTCCCTCATGCTCCATGATTCCCAGTCATCAGCGGTACGTCCCTCATACTTCAGGGCCATCCCGACATCGCACCATTCCTCATAGGACAAAAGACCCGGGTTGATGTGATTTAATATTTCTATGAGATCTGTTTTCTCTGTCATAACGTCACTCCCCAATTAAGCCAGGGGTCTGCTGCAGGCTCTGGTTTCGGCGGAACGTAGGTCTGAGGGTCGACCCCTCTGGGAACGCCTCTCCATCCCTGTGCAGCTATCCGGCTGATCATGTTGGACGCGGCCTCAAAGGACCATGTTCCGACGTGCTGAAAGCCGTACATTTCGAGCCGCCTGATCTGCTTTGGTGTCGCCAGCGATTTGTTCTGCCTCTCCCGCAGCGTGCCAAGGATCTTGTCTGCCTCTCCTGCCGTCTTCACTTCATCCGGGTTGATTCCCAGATGCTCCAGATTCTTTTTCTGGATGTCACTTATAGGCTTCAGCTCTGCCCCGAATGCCGGAACATAATTGATCAGGTCGTTGGACTGTATGCTCATAGCGAACTGCAGCGGGTCAACCAGCTTCTTTTTCCGTTTCCGCATCATAGCAAGTTGTTCTGCCAGCGCTTCCTCGCGGTCCCGGACTGTATCAGCTTCTGCCTTTTCCTCGGCATCTACGATGTCAAAGGCTTCCCCGGCGTCCTCTTCCAAATTCCTGGTCATCCGGGCGGCTACATCTTCCGAATCCGCGATCAGGGCAGCGGGCCTGCACAGGTCGTGTCTTGATGTCATCCAGAGGAAATCCAGCAAAAGCAAATGGTCTTTGCCTTCCGCCAGTCTGGTCCCACGCCCTACCATCTGGCAGTACAGGCTCCTGATCTTTGTGGGCCGAAGTACCACAATGCAGTCCACTGTCGGGCAGTCCCAGCCTTCCGTCAGAAGCATGGAGTTGCACAGGACGTTGTATTTGCCCTGGTCAAAATCTTCCAGGACCTGAGCTCTGTCGTCACTTTCTCCGTTGACCTCTGCCGCCTTGAATCCATGATCAATCAGAATATCCCGGAATTTCTGGCTGGTCTTGATCAGCGGAAGGAAGACTACCGTCTTGCGGTCCTTGCAATAGGTCTCCATTTCCGAAGCGATCTGCTCCAGATACGGATCCAGCGCTGTGCTGATCTCCCCGGCTTTGAAGTCGCCGGAGGATATGCCTACACTGCTGATGTCCAGCTGCAGCGGTATCGTCAGTGCCTTGATGGGGCACAGGTACCCGGACCGGATGGCCTGCGGGAGCGTGTACTCATAGGCCAGAGATTCGAAGAACTCACCCAGATCCTTCATATCGCCCCTGTCAGGCGTTGCTGTGACGCCCAGGACATTTGCCCCGGAAAAATGATGCAGGACCTTCTGGTAGCTGTCCGATATGGCATGATGAGCTTCGTCCACAATGATGGCGTCAAAGTAATCCGGTGCGAACTGTTCCAGACGCTTGGCTCTCATGAGCGTCTGCACAGACCCCACGACCACTCTGAACCATGATCCGATGCAGGACTGTTCCGCCTTCTCTACGGCACAGCCCAGACCGGTCGCTTTCTTCATCTTGTCGGCCGCCTGGTCCAGGAGCTCTCCCCGGTGGGCAAGGATCAGTACCCTTTCTCCCTCCCGGACAAGCCCCTGTGCCAGCTTACAAAATACGATGGTCTTTCCGCATCCCGTGGGAAGCACCAGGAGCGTCGTTCTGACGCCCCTGTTCCATTCTTCCTGTATCGCCTCTATCGCTTCACGCTGATAGGGCCTCAGCTCCATGGCCGCCATATCAGTTTGCCGGGAGGAGCCGGTCTACTCGGTTGAACATGGAGCTTGCGTACTGGCCTGTTCCGGGTTCGTTCTTCACCTTCATGTATCCGGTTCTGCCGGGCAGGGCTGTGAAGTTCAGAGGGCAGGGCTCGCCTTTTTTCTTCAGACCGACAGAGGAGAAGAGCTGGGAGAGCTTCCACTCGAACTTGCTGTGCAGGAGATAGTTGTCCTTGATCGTCACATCTCCCTGATCGGAGTGGACAGTAAAGTAAACGACAGCCATGTTGCAGGGCGGCATCTTATCAGATCCCTGGCTTCGGGACCGCTCAAACTTCTCAATTGTAAAAGGATACTCACCGGGTTCCAGCAGAATGAACTCGTCATCTCTGGTGATAGTATCGCCATCCCAGGAGAACTCCCTGCCCTCACCGTTCTGCTGGGGCTGCTGATAGCTGTTCTGCTGATAATTGTTCTGATAGTTGTTGTTTCCACCGACATTCCATGCCATGATGTTTTACCTTGTCCTTTCTATTAGTTGAACGGAATCTCTTCCGCGTCATTCATCTTCTGGATCTCCTTGCGGATGTCTGCCCACTGAGGGACCAGGAATCCATCAATAATGGAGACTCCATCGTTCACGATCTTTGTGTATTCCCTGACCGGCATCTGGGAGTCAACATAACCCCATACAGACATAAGGTTCTGGATGTCCCATTCCGTGACGCCGTCTGCAATCATCAGGTCTCGAAGGTTCTTCGGGATGGCAGGATCTACATCGAACCATATAGGATCCGCCGGCTCTTCCTTTTTCGCTTCAGGCTTCTTTGTGCCCTTGTTGGCTTTAGGCGCTTCCGGCGCCGGGCTTTTTGCAGGCATGTCCTCGTGATGGTCAAATATGCTGCCCTGGCTGATCACCTGAATGTCCTTCTCCTGCTGATCAGCGGGACCGGACTCAATCACGCCCCTGATTCCCTCATAGTCCAGAGGCAGAATCTCCGGCAGGCCGTACCTGTTCTTGGCGTCCCAGCAGGGATGATGGGTCGTGTACATGACCCTCTGGCCGCCCTGAGCCTTGCCTTTTGCGGCGCTCTTATTTTCCTTTACGACAAACGTTTTGTAGTTGCAGAACAGGATCATATTGGCCCATTCTTTGACGATCGGCGCCACCTGCTTGGACAGCTTCATCTCCCAGCGGTCATATGCTCCCATCTCGTCTGGCTGCTCAAATTTGCGCATCTGGGCATGAGCTGTCAGCACCACGTTGATGCCGGCGCCAACAACATCTGTCAGCTCGTTCAGAAGCCGCCCGAACTCTTCCCGCAGATAGGTGTATCCTTTGCCGTAGCCAAATCCTTCAATGCTCTGTACCTGGCCATGCTGACATACATGCTTTTCACACAGGCGCTCAGCCCAGTCCGCTGTGTCGATGATCAGCGTCCTGCATATGCCGGGATTGTTCTTTACTTCCCGGACTTCATCCATAAGCATCTGCCAAGATGAAGGGGCCGGGAACCGGGCCACGTCGTAATCATTCGTGGAGCCCTCTGTATCGATAAAGACCGGATCCGGGAACTGTGAGGCAAATGTGGTCTTGCCGATCCCCTCCGGACCATACACGACGACCTTTTTGGCCGTCGGCAGCGTCCCCCTGTTAATTGGAAATGCCATTATTTATTACCTCCTATCTTCCAGCCTCCCGCCTTGGGAGCCGTCTTCTTTACCTGTTCAGGCTCCGGATCCTCAGCCTCAGGCTGTACTCCGTAGCCGTCCTCAATGATGATGGAGCACTCGTCTCCGGTGCTTACCCTTGTAGCGATGACCTGCAGCCCTTCCTGCTCCAGCCATACGTTGAACTCATTCAGCGTCCGCAGATCCATCTGCTCCAGCTTGTCCATGAGCACGAATCCGCACTGGGGATTGAGCTTCCGGATGATCGCTGTGGAGATGATCAGGCGCTGTGCTCCGGAGATACCATCCCATTTCTGGCCTTTATAGATCAGCTCGCCGTTCTCAATGGACAGTTCCGGGAGCGGGAGATCTGCACTGCTCAGCAGTTCCCTGCGTGCCTGCCGGATCTGTTCAATGTCGTTAGACAGCTGGATGTACTTCTGACTGTATCCTTTGGCTTCTTCCTCTGCCTTCTCTTTGTCCAGATTGGCCCGGACCTTGCGGTTGATCTCTTCAATGTTTGCCAGGGATTCCTCCAGCTCGGCCGTTGATTCATCCTGCAGTTGTGCGACATCTGTTCTGGCGATGTCTTCATCTGTTGCCAGCTGTTCGTAGATAGATCTCTTTTCGGCCAGCTGTTTCTGGAGCTCTGTGATCCTCTCCTCGATGGCCCGGGCATCGTCAAAGGCCCTGCGCTTGTTGGTGGTGATTTCGTTCAGCCTCTCGCGCTTGCGCTGGTTCTCTCCATTCTTTGCCAGGATGGCCTGCTGTTTCTGAATCAGCTCCATGGGGCTGACCGGCTCTGCAGGGACATCGGGATAATAGGGCTGCTCCGCAGCATATTTGGTCTTCCGGTCAGCTGTGCGGCCTGTGATGGTCCGCTCGTCAAACAGCTCTTTTTCCTTCCGGTTCAGCTCATCCAGCTGGGGACCTACCCCGATGATCTGCAGGAGCGTGTCCGCTTTTTCTTTCCCGGACGCTTCCATGAATTTGGGAAGGTCTAACGCCAGCTTCTCAATGAACTGGTCCAGGAGCCTCTGGCCGGCTGCGCGGCCGGTCGGATCTGTAACCTTAAGCGCGGCGTTCTTACCTTTGCGCTCCACAATCAGGCCGTTGTCCATTACGATTTTAATGGTGCCCGGCACCACCGAGCCTTCCCGGTTGAGATTTGTGGGCCGGTACTTTTCACCGCCCAGGGCATAGGCGATAGCGTCCAGAACAGAGGTCTTCCCCTGCTCATTGTCCCCGCCGATGATCGTCAGCCCGTTCTCGCTGGGCCGGATCCGGACCGCCTTGACCCTCTTGATGTTCTCAATCTCCAGCTTATTTATCTTCATTCCTCTCCTCCTTCCCCTTCTGGATGATAAAGGCGTGCACCTCGTCCTCTGTCCATCCGCCGTACTCTTTGCCGATATGCTCATAGGTCTCCCCAGCTTTCCGTCTGGCCCGGAGGTCTGTAATGTCCAAAGGCCGCTTGCCGTCTGTCTGGATGGGTTCGGAAGTCTTCTCAGCCGCTTTCTGTTCAGCGTCCTTTTTCAGGCGGTATCCGATTGTGACATCGGCAACGCCGTATTTCTTAGCAATCTTCACATTGGACCATCCTTCTGCCTTCAGCTTCCTGATTTCATCCATAGGCAGGTCAACCTTTTTGCCCTGCTGTGTCTTCTTCCCGCCCTTTTTGCACTGCTCCGGGGTGGACTGTCTGGGTATCACTTTTTCTTCCTCCTTCGCTACGTCCTCAACGATTTCCTGAATCTCTTTGGCTTCTACCTTGCTGATAGCCCCGGCTGCCTGTGCGTCTTCCAGAGCCTCCGTAGCAGCGCAGACGCTGCAGATTTTCATGCTCTCGTCACGCCGTGAGATTGCAGGGGTTTCAAAGAACTGCCGTCCGCAGACCGGGCAGATGTGTCCTGCAGGCTGAGTTTTCATCTGGTATTCCAGATGTGCGATGTGTTCGTCTTTCACCGTGATCTCCTGCTTGAGCTCTGCGATCCTTTCAGACGTTGTGTTCTGCAGGCTTTCATATTCCGCCATAGGGACCATGCTGTCCGGCTGTGACTTTGCCAGAATCAGGTAGATGTTCTGGTCCCCGGCCAGTTCCCGGATTATGCCCAGCTCCGTAGCCATCTCCAATGTCTTCCTGTACTCTTCCAGCGGAATCGTGATACAATCAGTACAGGAATTGTTTCCCGGCCCCACGATAGGTGTTGCAGCACCTGTGGGGTCATTTGTGTTTCCGATCATCATGTTGTTTCCTCCTTTAATTTGAAATTCTGGTCATATACCATGGACGGGTCTACCGTTGTTTCCGGGATTACGAATCCATCTTCCTGCTGGAGCCATGCCAGCTGATCGGGCCAGCTCATGGTCTGTTCGAATCCATGGTTGAAAAACAGCCCCAGCTGATTCGTTTTGAACGTCCACAGGAAGTTGTTCAGCTCCTCGTCTGTCATATTTCTGATTTTGTCTGCGTTACTCAGGGTCAATCACCTCCTCTCTTACAACTGTGTCCCCTGCCATCTCAATAATCATCTGCGGAACATAAACCTCTTTCAGCATGTCCAGCATCATGTCTACCGAGAGACCGCCCTTTGTCATCTTTGCCATCTGCAGAAGCAGTCTGGCTATCACCTTCATGGTGGTGTCCCCCGAAGCCATCGACATAAGTCTGGAGTTTTCTCCATTCTCGTCTGTCTCGTATTTGATAATCTCTTTCACCTTTCGCTCCTCTTAATCTTTCCGTGGGTACATGATTTAACGCACCCCGCCTTCACGTCATCCAGTGCCCTCTTTGTCTTCTTTACCTTCCACACCAGTGTCAGGTGTTCCTGCCGGTTCTTAGCAAATTCAGCGTACTTCGGACACTTGGCGTGACATTCACTCGTTCTGTCCTCACAGCCGTAGCAGGGACTTTTCTTCAGTGCCATTTTTACCACCTCTCAGATGTGTATAGATCCTGTACAATTCTCCGTCCGGCGTGGCCCGCAGACAGTACGAATGGTGTCCGCAGATGCAGACCTCGCAGAACACGCTGTGCTGTTTGCGTCTGGCATCACCTAACATCGTGTCGCGAATATCGGCAAATCTGGACGTTGAATATGTGACGCCGTCCGTTTCATAGATAAATCTTCCCGTCATTCCCATTCCTCCATGTCCATAACGACGATGCGCGATTCCAGAACCAGATACCCCAGAAGGCACCCAAGCAACATGATTGATACCAGTGTCTGCCTCTGACTGCTCAGGATCGCAAGCGCGGTCACAGCCAGGAATCCGTCAATAGCTAATCTGATTCTCATGTTTCCTCCCTATAGTCGATGTAATGGAGCTCATACTCCGGGTCGTAGTACAGCATGAATGTCTTATTAATCCAGTTCATGCGGTACATCTTTTCACCCTTTTCTGTGGGGGTCATCGTGAAGTAGCAACTATCCTGCCGGGTCTTACCGTTGCTGGATAATGTGTGAACATTAAGGCTTGTCTTTTCGTCGTGAGTTCTGAAATAGATGCGTTCTTTGGTGTATTCGATGTTGGAAGCCTCAACAAAAGGCTTTTTCCCGAGTTCCTGAGCGGCTCCATTGATGAAACCGAAACGCACCACCTGCCTTCCTGAACCAGATTTGTTGAGCGTAATCTTGACATCGTAAGTCCTATGCCCTCTGATTGGCTGTCTTCTTTCCGGCCCCCTAAACATGTCGTCAATATTCATTTTTCCCATAGTTTTTCTCCTTTCGTTTAATCACCTGATAACATAAAGCGTCGTCCCATTCGGACAATGCTTATACACCCAGTCCGCCATCCAGTTCTCTGTCCTGATACAGGCCGGACTGTTGTGCGCTCCCAGCTTGCCTCCCAGAAGGTATACCCTGTCATACCTGTACCTTGCTGACATGTGATATGTCAGGCTGTGTATGCCCCAGCCGCCGGAAGTCATAGAGCAGGACCAATACTGCCACTTTTTCCCTTCCCGATTGGTGTACACTAGCCGGTCCGTCTTCCATGAGATTCTGTGCTGTCCTGCCGGGGTCTTCGTGGTCTTTGTCCCGGGTATGTTTGCGGCAGAAGAGCAGGGCGCTGCTTTTACCAACTTCCGCTTGCCTTGTTTGCCCTTGTAAGCAAAGAGGCACATGTGTCCATATCTCAGGTCAGCTATAATGGCATAATCCGTCCTGCTGGATACCGACTTGCCCTTCTTCTTCACGTCAGCGCTGGGGGTCTTTGAATATTTGCCGTGGTCGAAAAAGAGATTGATGCGGACGCCATTCTTATCGAACATCTGATACTTCTTTTCGTTCTCTGCTTTTTCAATCTCGACCTCTTCTTTTGTCTTCTGGCGTTTACCCCTTTTGGCGTTGTCAGCGTAGACCGGCTGTACAGCCAGAGCACAGGCCAGCAGGATTGCTATCAGGCGCTTCATAGCTTCCTCCCGCACATGGGGCAGAAGTTGATTTTTGTCTCCACGCCGTCATAGTCTCCCTGAGTTACGTGGAGCACGTTTTTGCAAATCATTCCGATCAGCCAGATGTCCCGGCCGTATAAGCGGCCGACCTTTCGCTGAATAAGGTTTTTCCTGTCGCTCGGAACATCACCGTCTTCCATGTAGCAGTATGTGCATTCTCTCATATCCATTACTCCAATCCGCCGCAAATGCTCGTCATGTGTCCTGCGCTGTCAAATGTATACGTCCCGCTATAGACTTCAACAGTACCGGTGACCATCTGGCCATATCTCCACTCTTCGGTTTCCTGCTCCGAAAAGTAATACACATAGTCACCGATGGTATGGAATCCGACCAGCATGTCCTCTTCGCTCCAGCCGCCTGTATTCCAATAGCAGAAGACCGCATCGCCTTCCTGAATCCATACATGGGTCTGCTGATGATCGCCGTCATGGTAGTCTTCGCCGGCCATGACCGGAGTAGCTGCAATCATGCAGAACAGCATGATTGCTAATATTTTTCTTTTCATTTTTGCCTCCTTTCATACATACTTGCCCGCTACCAGATCAGCTATCTCCTGATCAGTCAGCTGATAGATCTTCCTGAAGGCCGACAGCTCCGCAACAGTAATGGTGCCCGGTGACTTGATCCGCCTGTTGTAGGTGGCCGGTGTGAGTCCCATCAGCTCCGCAGCCCGCTTGGCGGTCAGGTGGAGATCTCTCTGTCTCTGCCGAAGCAGGCCCTGAAATGATCTTGTTCTGGCTCCGAACGCTCTCATTCTTCTTCCTCCGTCCGCCTTTGGGTGGACACTTCGGGCAAAATAAAATCGTCCACCTCGAAGCCTGTAATCTTTGACCAGGCCAGCAGAATAGCCCTGCTAAATGGTGCTCTGCCGTTTTCAAGGGCGTTGATATACTCTCTTGTAAGGCCGATGGCTTTTGCCATGGTCTCCTGGGTATATCCTGCTGACACTCTGGCCGCTTTGATCGTTAACTTTTTAGCCACGCTTTCACCTCCTTTCCTGATGATTTAAAGACTGCCGGCGGACTTGAACCGCCTGACCCGCTGTGCTTTTGATATATACTTTGCAAATCGCGTCTGAACTGCAATCGGTGCTACCCGATATCGCCGGTGTGCCGGGCCACGTAGAAAGAGGATTCTCCTTTCCGCCCTGTGGGCTAAACAAATGATTTTTTGATCCCGGATATTAACTTGTTACTTGTGACTGCATTTTGCGGGTGCTCCCTGTGAGCAGGGCAGTCCGCCGGAGCCGTCGTCGCAAAGGTCTTTTCCATTTTGTTCGATTTAGGAAGTTATGTACTGCATGAAAATGTTTGCTGTTCTCTTTGCCTTCGCTCTGGGCTGTACCCTGGGGAGAATCCAGCAGCTTGCGCCCTCCGGCTGTGCCGCTGTGTCAGCGACAAGCTCAGTATAGTCCACCAAAAGGTGTTTTGTCAACACAAAATGTAAACTTTTAGTGTCTTTTGTGCTATGCTGTTATCAAAGGAGGTGGACACCATGCCCAGTGTAAGAGACCAACAGCTTGCAAAGATAATAGGTACAAATATCGCCAGGAAGCTGATCGAGCAGGATAAGACCCAGATGGACATCGTCAATGACCTGGGCTTTAGCAAGTCCACCGTGTCGTCCTGGGTCAATGGCTCCCGTATGCCCTTAAAGGGCAAGCTGCTCCTGATCGCTGCTTATCTTGGCTGCACCCTTGACGATCTCATGTACGATCCCAAAGAGGCCAGACGTAAACACTCCTACTCCATCCCCGTCTATGCCCGTGTAGGAGCTGGCCTGCCGCTTGAAGCCTCCGAAGAGATCATTGACCGGGAAGAGATCCCGGAGCAGATGGCTTCCCTGGGAGATTTCTACGGCCTGCGGATCGGCGGGGACTCCATGGAGCCGCGCATCGTAGAGGGCGATGTCGTGATCGTCAGAAAGCAGGATACAGCTGACGACGGTGATATAGTGATCGCATTGGTCAACGGAAACGATGCCGTTTGTAAGCGTCTGAAGATCTATAAAGACGGGATTGCTCTGCTGTCCAATAATCCGGTGTACTCTCCCATGTATTTTAGCCGGTCGGACACTCAGGACATACCGGTCAGGATTATTGGCAAAGTCGTAGAAATTCGTGGGAAATGTTAGGAGGCAGATATGATTTTAATTGGAATTAAGAATAATCAGATGGAATTTAAGAATGGCCTGCTGTATGTCACACGGGGCCGGGATGAGATCACGATCCCGCTCAGCCAGATCGTCTCTGTCAGGATGATAAAGCCCGGGCTAATATCCAATGGCGTCCTGTATGTAATCACGCCCGGGAGTAAGAATCTGACCAAAGCGCATGTCACAGCGGTGGAGGCCCTGATGGATACCGGCTCCATCGCCTTTACTAAGTCCCAGCTCCCACAGGCAGAACGATTTAAGAAGGCTCTGGAGTATGCCATAGCGCAGGGGTGACATCATGGCAAAGATTGAACGGCTCCCATCCGGCACGTACAGGACAAGGCTTTATCTTGGAAAGGATGAGACAGGAAAAAAGATTTACAAAAGCCTGACGTCCGCTACAAAGCAGGAGCTCCGGGCCGCCGCAAGGCAGTATGAAGCTGAGCACAGATCTCCGACCGGGATCACTGTTAAGCAGGCCGTAGCCGGATACATAGATTCCGCTTCTGCCCAGCTCTCCCCGGCTACCATCCGGGGATATAAGGCATGTCAGGCCGCTATCAATAAATATCCTGATTTCGCAGGTCTGAAACTCGATGTGGTAGGCAAAAGAGACGTTCAGCGCCTCATAGACGGCTTTTCGGTAGAGATGGTAAAGAAGGGCAGGGGCACCCATAAAATCAGCCCCAAGACGGTCAGAGAGCGGTACAATCTGCTGATGGCGGTCCTCAAAAGATACGACATCAGGATTGACGGCATCAAGCTCCCGGCCAGAGTACGGCATGAGATATCGGTCCCGGACGATGACCGGATGAAACAGATCCTGACCGCCGCCAGAGGGACCGATCTGGAGATTCCCATCCTGCTGGCTGCCATCGGCGGCCTGAGAAGGGG
>OCTW011575551.1_pt1 | contig 14717 bp, 18 predicted proteins | sample 1539671 | NCBI WGS metagenome assembly OCTW01 (sample SAMN02144230, study PRJEB22623) | gut metagenome | biome: sheep rumen | host: Ovis aries | place: New Zealand
ATTAAGCCTTATTTGGAATGGCTTGGTATTAACGTGTCTGATCTAAAGGCCTCGGAGATATGGTTTTGGATAGTAACCATAATCATATTATTCCAAGTGGGAAAATGGGTTATAGGGAAAGGAAGAATTCTCTATAGCAGGTACTCTGCTGTCAATAAATGGCGGGGGCAATATGTTAAGGAAAAACTCGAGAAAGACTACCATGATTATTTGGAGGAGGAAAACTACCAATTGTTTATTCCGACCAAATTCCAGAATTATCCACCAAACGATTATCCAGACCCTCATGACTCTCTGATTGTAAGTTCGGAACTGCTGATAGAGAAGTTTCTTGAGAAAGTACTGATAAGAAAGAACACCAACAGGGATTTGTATTGTGTGCTTGGTGGATCAGGTATGGGTAAGACCACTTTTGCCATTCATCTGTTTAAAGAATATGTATGGAAGTATAAGAAGGAGAGCCTACCCTTTGAAATCAGTTTCTTTTCGCTGTCGGATGACTCTGTGATAGAAAAGATAAATGGGATAGAGAATCAGACAGAGCATGTGTTGATATTGGATGCTTTGGATGAGAGTAGTCAAGCAGCCAAGAACTTTGCTTCTTACATTGACAAACTGGAGAAAGCCATCAAGGATTTCAGAATAGTTATCATAACATGCAGAACACAGTTCTTTAAAACAGAGGAGGAAGAACTAAAAGAGTCGAAACTAAGGAACTATGGAATAAATAAGGGATTTAGGACATATAATCGCCAATATATATCGCCTCTGGCAGATAAAGATATTGCAGACTACATAGACAAGAAGTATCCTTTCAGACTTTTGATGCCATCGACGTATAAAAACAAGAAGAAACGAGAGAAGGCTAAACTGATTATTCGTTCCAGCGGGAATATCATGGTGAGGCCATTAATGCTTTCGTATATAGATAGCTTGTTAGGAGAGAGTAATGATATCGTTACTACAAACGATATGTACCAGCATCTTATAAGTAGTTGGATAGGACGTGAGGCTGATATGATTTCCGGAGCTGATGAGAGAACGAAAATAAAAGATGCTATTTGGTCGTTGTCGCAAAAGCTGGCTGTCAACTTATATAAGAATAGGAGGAGAAGGAATGGCTATTATATTGCGAGCGCTGAGTTTGATCAATTCAAAGTAGCGAATGATTATGATAGAATAGATTATAGTTTCGATAGTCGCTCGCTGGTAAACAGGAATTCGTCTGGTGATATCAAGTTTGCACACAAGTCGTTCTTGGAATTTTTCCTTGCTAAAGAGAAATGGGAGCATCCTGACTTCAGCATTGATTTTGAAGGAATGGATATGGCGCTACTCTTTTTCTACGAGATATTTCAAAAAGAGGTGGACAAGAACATTGAGGCAGGCAATATAGAGGTGACTAAGGATGATATACCAGGACGATGGAATATAACGGGGGTAAAAGCTGTGTCGTTTGTTAAAGAACCGGATTTTAGATACGAATGGTTCTCGAAACTTTTCGAACTGCAACATATAACATTGCATGAGGGTATGATGAATGAAAGGATGAAAAATTGGATCTGTACCACATCTATTAAGTCTATTTCAATTCATAAGGGAATTATCACGGACTTAGGTATCCTTATTGGTATTTCAAGACTTGAAGTTATCAACTTAAAGGACTGTCGGGTAAGTTTAACCCCCCAATTATTAAGTACAATAGCATCAAGAGGTATTAGTCTTATAGTGAATGATAAGGTAATCAGTTATTATCATAGAATCAATCATTATGCTGACCGTGCAACCAATATTGCATTATTAAAACATCGTAAATGTGTGAACTATGCTGACATGCCAGAGATACCGAGGAAGATATGATGAAAGAAGAGGAATTATTAATCTGAAGTATGAGTAGTTATGATAAAACGTTTTGCAATAGGGTATATTATTATTGTAGTTTTCTTTGCATTTATTAACTGGATTACATTTAATCGGAATTCTACTTCATATCTGATATCAGACCAGCTGAGCAAAAGTATTAAGCGATATGATTTCCTGACAGATAGTTTGGACAAGGAGGAGTATCACCTGAATGCAAAGGATGAAATGCCAATCACTATCAGTGAATTCAGTGAGATGATTAATCCTGAATTTGCCAAACGTGATTCGATAAAAGCGATATTAGCACTCAAGCAGGATACCTTGGGAAAGTATCTGCATGAGTTGGACAGCCTTGGCAAGATAGCTGTAAAAGTACGCTCAGCTACAATCCAACATTTTAAAGATAGCATAATGCAGTACCAACAAGCTAGATTGGACAGCATTAATGAACTTATTGCAGCTAATGACAGCATACAGATGATTCGTATGGGCAAATACACTGAGAGAGCTCACTATGAGATTGAGTATGCTGACAGAATGCAGCAGGTTAGTAAGTATGTTTTAGATAACTATGGCAGTTTTATACCAGAAGAGATGTCTAGTCAGATTGGAAATTTCAATTTAGGAGTCATTAGATTGGAGTGTGAAGGTGATAACCTAAAAATTCAAGAACGCTTCTTGACTCATGGTATACGTGATTTAATCAGTTCTTTCCATCATAATAGGCAGGAATCAGTCGGATTGCAGGATTTCTTTTATTATAGTATATGTGTGAGTACGACTGTTAGTTTTGGCGATATCGCACCCAATAATGGATGGACTAGGTTCCTAGCGATTGCAGAACTGTTGTTGTGTGTATTGTTGCTGGCTGTCTTATTGGATGGGGTGGCAAAGAAGGTTAATAAAGGCAAGTGAATAACAAGGGACGTGATTTCACCGTGGGATAAGAAAACGATTAGATTCAGATGCAGCAAGAGTTTTTAAATATGTCTCAAGAAACATGGAATGTCATGTTCTTGGTCATCAGATACGTAGTGGTGGCCTTGATTTTGGCATATCTTGCTAATGTGTATGTGAAACGGAAGACTATCCATACGGACATTGAGGGACGTGTGCTGGAATGGCGAGTGGATACATACAAGAGCATTCATCGTTGGGTGATGAAATTTCAAAGTGTAATAGCAGCGCCAAGCCAATACGAGGAACACTATAGGAACATACTTGTTCCGACGAAATACAAGATAGGGTATCAGGGAATGGAGTATGCCTCTTTCTTTGATTCACCAGAATGCTTGTATAAGTTTGGAATAGAGTTTAACAGGATGATGAACAAGGAGGAGAATTTCATAGACTACTTATTGAAACATCATTTAACCAGTTTTCAATATTGGTTGGATGATGTTATCACGTTTTATGGGGCATTCGTCCAAGTGGAATATGATAAAAGATGGAGGTTTGACGAAAAGACGGTAAAGGATCATTGTGAATTAGCCTGCAAAGTGTTGGGTATAGCCTTGCAAAAAGATGTGAATAAGTATTATAGAGAGATTGACGAGATGTTGCGAGACAGACTCCGGAATCTTAAAATATCTGGTATTTATACAGAATCTTGGTGGGTGGAGATGGTAAGAAAAACTGCAATGAATTGTGAGGCCATTATGGATAAAGAGGAAGAAACATTGTACACCCATATTGTGGAATGGTTTTACTATCATGTTCTTTACCGCAGCTATGGTTGTTCCCAGTTGTTGAAGAATCAGAATGGTATGATGGCTATATTTATGCAAGTTCATTTTGAGGAACAGTTTGCAAAGAATCCAGCTATTCTGGAAGATCAGAAGACAGTTGGTAGACTGACTACAGAGTTTTATGATTGTTATACTCAATATTTGAGAAGATGAGCTATTTGATTTTTATTGTAGATGCCATTAATCAGTGTCCTGATTATATAGGGAAGGGCATCATGCAACTAATAATACTTACACTTGGCGGCGTTTTCGTGGCATGGATAACGACCTTAGTGTTTGGGCGTAAGAGCGAAATCAATGCTGTGGAAGGAGCATTGTTGAAGCGCAAAATGGATATCTATGAGGAACTAAGTGGAAAACTAGAAGCTCTGAAAGCAGCAGTTGTCATTCCATCGGATGTGCATGATGCAGCAGTGAAGATGCTGCAAGAAGAGAAAATAGCATTTAATCCCATCAACTCAAACCAACTGTTGAGCATTTTCGACTCGCCTAAGCAACTGACGGAAGCTTTCCTTGAGATAGACAAATATATGGCATCAAAAAGATTGTATTATGACAATGAAGTGATGATACAAACGATGCGTTTTCAAAACTACTTTGCTGTCTATAGAAGACTTCTGGTTATGTTTGAGGAGCAGTTCGTAGATGCAGGTATTCCACTTGATAAAAAGGAAGTGGCAGCAGCGGAACGTGTACTGACCGTAGAACTGGGTATTGTTTTACAGGAAGAACTGGTAGGGCAGATGGACAAGGTGATAGCTACGATGAAGCAGAGCTTTATGAACCTGAACTTCAATCATCGTGACCAGATTGAATATAACTATGACTTCTTCAACAACCCTGATGGACCGATTATGGGTGAACTGATGAATACTAAAATAATGATGATGCGAGAGGATATAACTACTATCGTGACCAAGGCTGCAGCTATGGGCATGGCAGGAAATATCCTATCTGGTAGATAGTAATAGAGAATATGCCACAGTTTGTTTGGGAGGGGTTGTTCCCGATATTAAACGTTCTAGTGCCTGGAGTCGTACTGGCTATGTTTGCAGTCTATTACCAGGACAGAAGGAAACGGGAAATCCAAATCGAAGGGAAACTGGCCATAGACCGTATAGACGGATATGAGCAGATACTTTCATGTTTTTATGAAGGTCAGGATAATCATGAGGTAACGTTGAAAGAAGAAGAGGACGCTGCGGCAATATTGGGCTACTTTGATGTGGAGACCTTCCGTTTCCAATGTCCCAATGCATTTAAGGATGAAGCAAGTTTTGAACTATTCTATAAGCGGTTAAAAACATTGCAGAAAAACTATCAGATATATCTGGATGACGAAGCCTCACGACAACTAGACAAATCTGTTGGGGTATATACAAGGGTGAAAAGCTGGATGGATGCTTTCTGTGATACTGAGCATGCCGTGGATTTGAAACTTAAAGAATCGGTTGCCAGAGATCATATTGACTGGATGTATAAGCTGATGGGTATGATGATGTTCAGTCATTGTACAAGGGCATATGCTGAGTTGGATATGGTAGTATGCAAGCAGATGAACCGATTCTATCTGACCTATCGAAAGCACAGGATTCGCAGGTGGCTTCGGAGTATAGGAGAAGGCGTAATACATGTGTTTGATGTGAATATGAATCGAAAGGGTTTGATAGGATCGATATGTAGGGGCGTTATTCAACTGTATATGGGGAGAGAAGGACGGGATTTCAGACGTATTATGGAAACGGCAGTCCAGGTAATGCGTTATGTGCATTTCTCTGACCACTATACACCACAGGAGTATTTTGAAGGAAAACGAATTCCAAGTGAAAAAGATGTGGCCTTGTATGGACAGGTCTTTATGGCTATGGTACATAGGTCGTGAGGGGCACTGAATGCCCTGCGGAAAATCGCAAGGAATAGTGGTATGTGTTCGAGTGACAAACTGAGCAAAGAAGAAGCATATGATAGCATATAAGTATAGATTTGGAAGAGGGACGAAGGATGATAATGGGAAGGATATCTTTGAACGAGACATGGAACTTCTGTCAAATGATACCATATACATTCCAACTATAGAGCAGTTAAATGATCCTGCCGAGGCTTTGTTTGACGACAGCCTATTCAATTTGCAGATGAAACTGTTCAAACCATTTGCATCTAGCAGTTCCATGGAACGCGTGAATGACGCTTTACGTGATTTGTACAACAAGGTTCGTTCGTCGGGTATATACTCTCTGAGCAAGGAACCTGCCAATGAGTTGATGTGGGCCTATTATGCCAGTGGTCATTGTGGATATGCCATCATTTTCGATACTGAGATTGTTTCAAGGTCGTTTAGGGAAGTGAAATATGATAATATGTATGAGATTGATGTAGTCTATTCAATTAATCTGCCACAATTTGATATAACTAAGATTAGTAGGCAAAAAATTGAAGATACGCTGAAGTGCTTTGTTGGTAATAAGTCGAAAGCTTGGAGGCATGAGGCAGAACATAGGCTTGTGTTAGACAAAGGAGGTAGGGAATTAAAGATTGACTATAGGGCAATTAAGGGTTTTGTGTTTGGAAGTAGGATGCCTGAAGATGATATAGACTTTATCATGAAAACCTTTTCTGGCCGAGATTTGGATTATTCAAAGATTGAGCTAAGGGACAATTCATACGAACTGTCGTTGAAGAAACTGAAGGACAGGTATCCCACGGCTGAAAAGTATTCCCCAAACAAGGTGGAATATGACATAGAAGAGCTTCTTAAGAATGATAAACTTATAGAAGGTGTAGGGTACAAATACAGATCTTTTGTGGAGGCGGCTTTGCAAGAAGTGAGTCGAGAACCATTTGTGATAGGCATCGATCATATTGTAGTGACAGATGACCAGCGATATCCGAATATTTTAATATGGACGAAAATAAATCAGGAAGATACGTATAGGCCTTATCGGAAATTTGAATATGATGTGGTGGAAGAAAGACTTGTGGCGAAATAGGCTCTTTACTAACGCGGATAATACATTTTGCGTGAAAACTATTATCTTACTTTAATAAAAACGACATATCCAATGGATGATAAAAAGGACATAGATGTCTCAAAAATGTCTGAGGCAGATTTCTTGAACTTCTTGTATTCGGAGAGGAATAGGGAGGAAAGCCTGAATTCGTACCAAGGATGGAATTTGTGGGCGGCTTTTGGTGCTATGATAACAGTAGCTTGCACTGCATATAATATCATTTGTGCTCATACGGGTGAGATAGACAGACTGAGAACAATCTATTTGACAAGTTATTATCTGGGTGCCATTTTCGGTTTTTGGTATTCTTTCATGTTTTATATGTCTTTTTTGGAACGCAAACGGGCCAAGGACTATAAACGCATAAAGCACCTCAAAGATGTCGCACCTATACCGTATCTTATTGTTAGCACCATTTGCGCAGTGGGATTTGCATTGTGTTTCCTCTTTGTAGAATGCGATAATCGCTGGAATACGGTGTCCATATCGTGGATGGTATTGGCAGTTTGTCATCTGTTGATAAGTATTCACGTATGCGTCAAGAGGAATGCAATTGTATGGGCAGTGAAAGATGACATATGGTTTGCCAGAACGGGAGTAATGGTTGCAGTCGGACTGTTCGTCTTTGTGGTGTACTGGCTGATATGGAAATGGTCGCTGGAGAACATTACCGGCCCATTTTTCGGGACATCGGAATTTGAACTGGCCGTATGCATTACCGCTTTCACGATGCTGGTCTATTTATACTTGAAGATCAAATTCAAGAATAGAAAATCGTCAGAAATCGACGTATTGATAGATGAGTATCTGTATAAAGGCAAGTCCAAGGAGGACATCTATAGCCAGCTTCGTGCTAATCAAATGGGATATGGCATATTGGAAGCTTGTTCGCAAGATATTAAAGCCTTAAAGAAGTATTCGGATGATTTTGATTCGCATAAGAAGACATTGGAAGAACTGAGGGCATCGTTTGAAAATGGATCCATTAGTGTTGATAGCTTGGTGGAGAGATTTGAATCGCTGAATGAGTCGTTTGAATATAATGACGAATGGGCAAATCGCGTAGATGCGCTATTTGATAAGCTTGATGAAATAGGAAGGAATGTACCTGAACTGAAAGATGAAGAGGAATTTGTGAATTTGCTTGGTATCGTTGGTGGCATGATGAAAAAGTCGAAAGTGATGCATCATGAGATCAAGTCGTTGATGGACGAATTCCAGAAGTATTTCAATGAGCATTGTAAGGGGGAGAAAGAATGAGAGACAGCATGGCAAAACTGGGATTGTGACACGAGTGTTGCCTCTTGCGGATAAAGAAAAAGGAAGATGAAAATATATCATTACACATCAATACAGACGTTAGCTCTCATCTTGAATAGTAGGAAGATACGATTCAACAGACTGGATAGGGTGGATGATCTGGAGGAGTCTATCTATGGCTCAGGTCCAACCCAAACAAAACTGGGAATGTACACCTTTGTTTCATGTTGGACGAAGAGTAGTAAGGAGAATCTTGCCCTATGGAATATGTATACTCGGTATAAGGGGGTGAGAATAGGTATTGATGAGATGCCGTTTGTGACACATCGCGTGAATGACAGGTTCGTGAGTTTACTGTCGAGTCCAATGAGTTTTGGGCCTGACTATATGATATCGTCGTTTGTCAATGAGGCAAAGCTGTTTGACATGGAGTATGTGGATGACCCGCAGGCAGAGATCCAAAAGCTGATTCAACGGGCCGGCACGGATGGCATTGTGGTTGATATACCTCGTGTAGGCAGTTTTAAGCGTAAAGAATGGGAGATACAGCAAGAGTCGCGATTTAAACTGACCGTACATCCTGTTAATATGACGGGAGCAGTTGATGAGCTTTTGAACAAAGAGTCGCCTCAGGCCTTTAATGTCTTGATGAAACTGTTTGAGTCGTTAGGGCCTAGTATTGCCAGTAATAGGCCAATTTCGACAAAATATATTGATATGGATTTAGACCCAGCAAAATTAGCAGATGTAGAGATAATGCTTGGGCCGTTGACATCAGATGCAGATAAGATAATCGTTGAAGCACTATTGAAACCGTTTCCGAATGCGGTTATATGTGATAGCGTTTTCAAAGGGAAATTGAGAAATAAAGGATAATTGGTGTATGACACAAGACGAGAGATGGAATATACGATATCAGGAGGCAATGAGGTTCTTGAATGAGAATCATCGTAATCCATCGAAGCACCGGATTGAGGAGCATGATATGCTGAACTGGCTGAAGGCCAATAGAAAGACGATGAATGCTGGGAAGATGAAACCAGAGAGAGTAGAGAAGTTTAGAATACTTCTGGAAATGACGGAACTTTATAAACGGAAGAACCAGTATGATTAGGGGGGCGCGATAATATCGCTACATACGGAACAACAAAAGACTGCCATGACATGGCAGCAAACAGACAAGAAGATAATTCAAAAATGAGAAAGCTCTATACTTCAACATACAGGGATATGTCGGAATACCTGCAGGACTTTGGGTTCGGAGGTTTTGTAGGCTATGGGAGACGTGTGCCTGGATGTTTGGTTGAAGAAGAGCTGATGAGTATGAAGAAGATGTACCAATAGAACGATAACCCTGCGGAGAGGCGCAGGGAACAGCGGCTATCTCGAAGGGCAAACCTTCGAGCACTGTCACGTACATGGAAATATAGGCATCCCCGACTTGGCTCTTCGTGAGCTGAGTCGGGGATGTTGTGTTTCGGAGGGCCGGAGGTCATTGCATGCGTCGGATAATACCTTCAACTTTATAGATCTCAATGATGATGTTTTTGGGAATGCTAGACTCCGTGGGACTTCCATTGACCATCTGGACAAAGGTGATGCTATCATTGTCGCTTTGCGTGACAGCCACCTTACGGAGTACCTTGTATTTGCTGGTTACGACGACGCAGTTGAAATTTCCAGGAATATAATCCTTCCAGCCATCCAAGCGCTTAAGTGCTATACAATCGCCACTGTCTATTTCCGGATAAAGCGACAGGTCATAATTGATGCACCAGAAATCAGGTTTTACGGGTAAAGGCTTCGGGAGATTGATAGAATCCTCGTTGCCGGTAGTTAGCGGCTGGCCCTTACTGTCGAGACATGAGGTAAAATCCGTATTGTAGAACAGTACCTCGTCCAATTTCTTCAACCTTGGTTCCAATGCAGTATTTCTGCCTATATACTTGTTGCCGTCACCTGTATATAGCCACGCTGCACTTACACCGTACTTCTGGCAAAGCAGCTCAATAGCTTTTTTGGGCGGTTTCTGCCAGCCATTCTTGATTTTGCTTAAAACCTGGTCGTTTGAGACGATACCGTCACGATAGAGCTGTGCTCCTGACAGTTGCAGCTCGTCTGCTATCTCGACAAAACGAGTGGCAACACCCTGCATGGCTTTCTGTTCGTTGTAAGTGGCCATAATGTATATAAATGTTAAATTTGTAACTAAACGGGAATGAAAGCGGAATTTAATTTCTTTATTCTGTCATTTATCTGTAATTTTGCACCCGTTTTAAGCGAGTGTCTGAGTGCAAAGGTAAGCATAAATCCCGAAATTTGCAAGAAAAAACAATAAAATAATTAGAAAATTTACAAAATAGGTATATATAATTAAAGATAAAAGGTAAAAAGGAAAACAATTATGGACATACCCGTAACAACATTACAGGCAATGCTGACGAATGCCGCTACGCTCGGAGCACTGTCAGCGGTGAAGAAGCTCGACCCTGTGAAAGACCAGTTGAAGGCCTCTGAGGTGAGGGCCTGGTTAGGTAACGACAGTAACATGAGCAGGAAGTTTGATGCGATGGTGCGTAAAGGCATGATCAAAGGCTTCAAGAAAGGTACGAGCCAGAACTCGCCTTACTACTATTCGAAGCTTCAGATTGAGACGGCATTTGCAGCCATTCGATGCGATCAGCTTCTTTAACGGTATTACGGATTAACGGAATTGCGAATTTAGTTATGGCAAACGAAGAGACAGAAGGACAGCAACAACGCCCAGCCGGGTTTATTACCATTCCGATGGTAGTGCTGAACGGCTGGGTAGGACAGGATGAGAGATACCTGAGATGGTGGATGTGGCTGAGACGAGAGGCTGCATGGGCTGACAGAGAGGTCTGCTATAACCGCCAAACGGTTTTCCTACAAATGAGACAGGTACTCGTAACAGTCAACTCACTGGTAAAACAGTGGGGAGTAAGTAAACCAACGGTGATAAGGTTCTTACGGCGATTGGAGCAGGATAAACTTATTGAGCGAGAGAAAGATACGCGTAAGACGATTATCACCATCACACCACTTGGCTGGGCAGATTCGGAGGTAAAACCCGTGGTAAAGTCGGAGGTTAAGCCAGCGGTCAATATTGACCACGAAGTTGACCGCCAAGCGTACCACTCCCACCTTGTTAATAAAGAAAATAATATTATAGCAGGAGGACAGTCTGCGCGTGATACGCGCCAGGAGGTGGTGGCTAAAAATAATTCTGAGTTGGAATTATTTGAAAGCGATTTCGACGAAATCGTCTCTTTCTTTAACGGGCAAATGAAGGGAAAGAGAATTCCGCAAGTGGCGGTAAAGACTCCAGAGCGAAAAAAGGCGTATGAACAGCTGATAGTACAAACGCAGGTAGATAAAGACAGCGTGAAGCAGGCAATCGTGAATGCCGCTGAGAGTGACTTCCTGAACGGGAGCGGACAGAAAGGCTGGATTGCCGACTTCGACTGGATCATGGTGCCGCAGCACTTCCTGAAGGTTCTAGAGAATTTTTATCGTAACAAACAAACAACACAGACGTATGGGACAACCAATGGATATCAAGACCCTCGTAGAGGAGTTGAAGCGTCAAGGACGGATTCTTTTGCAGCCGGGTATAACCGACCACTCTAAACTGACCGTTGATGAGCAGGGACTGTCATCAATGTTGGAGATGGCCTATCGGAAACAGGTCGCCATGCGCAGGGTTGCTTACGTCCCCAACAACCTGACTAATGGCGTTATCAGGAAGTTGGCCCATTTCCTGACCGACTGCAATGACAACCGCTTTATGATTGTGCTGGACGGCAGTACTGCTACGGGCAAGACCACACTGATGAATGCCATGCGTCAAACGCTGTGGTGGCTGGCAGAACACAAACTGGTGTCAGATGAGATGAATCTGAAGATCTGTGATGCCACAGCCCTTGTCAATCTGAGAGATTCCACCAGACAGTGGTATGAGCTGATGGGTTGGCCGTCGTACCTCGGTATTGAGGACCTGGGTTGTGAGCCAGCTGAGATACTACGGTGGGGCAATCCTCTCTATCCTATCAGGGAAGTCATCACGACCCGCTATGAACAGCGGTTGCCGATGGTTGTGAGTACGAACCTTGACAGTGAGCAGATAAGGGAGCATCTGGGACTGAGGATAGCCAGTAGGATGAACGAAATGGCGTTTTACATCCATTTTGAGAACCAGGACTTCCGACGGATGTGTTGGTTTAGTCATCATCCTGAAGCGATGTCAAAGTGAATAGTGAAGAATGAAGAGTGAAAAATTGGTGATATGAAGCAAATGTCAGAAGAGAAGAAACTGCGACTGGAGGAGCTGGAGCAGTTGACTTATAACGTAGAGATTGGCAATACCCATAAGGTGTTGGTGGTGAAGGGTACGCAGTTGAACTCAGCCTATCTGTTAGGAGAGCTGAAGAGTAACCGACGGATGATGCTCGTGCGTCAGGCAGAGAACGAACGAAAGCCTGTTAGGGTGGAGAACCAGTCGTTCGAAGCCGTGCTGAGGAACCTTCTTGTCGGCTATGTCCAGAGCAAGCGTTGTCACTTGCCTTTCAATGAGGAGTTCGCCTGTTGGCGACTGTCGCTGAAGGAGTGGCCAAAGGAGTATATCGATGGTTTTATACCGAAGGACTACCGTATGAAGCGGGAGTTTCTTGACGAGATAGCAAGGATGGTCTGCATCCATGTGACCGCCAACTTCCTGACGAAGCCACATGAGCCACAGGAGCCGAAAGGCCCCGACCAGCCGGGTAATCCGAATGAGCCGGAGTATAGACCAGCGGCGTAAATAGACGGCATGACATGCCGGGCAACCAGAAGAAGAGAATAAAACAACTGCCGGGCAAAACCGACAGCACAATTAACGTCAAACATAAATTTTAAAAATGATTGAATTAAAAGAAAACAGTGAATTAAGTATGTCCAGATGCAAGGACTTCGAGGACTATTGTCTTCGCACTTTTGATCTTTTCTTGCAAGGTGACCTGTTTCCATACAGTTTGAGGGAAACATACAAACTTGCGTTCAACTCTTGGGAAGAGGCAGTAAAGGAACTCTTGGAGAATGGCGTTGAGGGCTTTTCCTATCAGAAGAGCCTGGATGGTGACGATTATCAGCTCTGTATGCAGGGCTTCACCCATCATGTGCTGATGAAGGACAAGACGCTGAAACTGATTGCCTGTTTCTGTAATAACACGTACAAATTGCTGGTGAACACTTTCGATATTCCGATGCGCTATGACACCCGTGTTCAGGAAGAAGAAGGACGGCTGAAGATTGTGCAGAATCCCATAAACGGTCACCTGCCCAAAGTACAGGACCCTCGTTACAGTGGCTTCATGGAGGCCAATGGTGACATCGTGGCCAAGATCTGCTTCGGCAGATTCTTGCAGAAGGCAGAGTTTACGCGAAGCACGGCAGAGATAGCAGAGGCATTCGGAATGCCGGAGGAAGGGTTGTTGTGCATTCTGGAGCAGCATGGATTAATAGAGATGGATGATGTAAGCTGGAAGATGGCTGATGGATTTGCAGACAAGGAGTTTGTTCTGGAGAAGGCAGGTGCGGATGGAAAACCAGAATTCCTGTGGACGTACCAAGGTTTTTACTATATCTATCTGTTGTTGACCAAGGACTGCAAGGTTACGCCTTGCTGTGAACGAAAAGAGAAGGAATAGAATCTGTAAAACATACGATTGTAATTTGATTAATAAAAAAGGAAAGGCACCGGCTCGTGATGGGTCGGTGTTTTTTTGTGTTTGTAGGTGAGCAGAGGGAATGAGAAGTATATAAAGGTGAATAAAACGTATTGCGATTGAAAAAATCGCAGTACCTTTGCACCTGGATTTGAGATCCAGTCGCGAGTCTCGGCTGTGCTCAGCATAGAAAGTGAACTTTACTCTGCTCTCACTTGCGCGAGACTTGTCAGCCGATTTGAGAAATAAACATCGAAAAACACGAAATAAAGGAACACTATGAAATTCACAACACTGTTAACAATTATCATTGTGGGCTACGTAATCTACTATGCCTATCAGATCATCCACGACCTGTTCTTTACGAAGGGCGTGTTATCTGATGAGTTGCACATAGAGGAAGAGGTGGACATTACGGGCGAGGTGGAAAAGTACCAACCTGTCAAGGTCAGCAGGGAGGATATTCCTCTGACCAAGACCAACACCGAAAAAGACTCGATTCAGGATGACGGACTAACCCAGATGTGCGGTGGCTATACTATTGACGAGTTGCACAAGGCACTCTGTCTGGAGCAGGAAAATCCGGGAAGCACCGCACTGAAGGATGTGATGAAGCTCTACGAGTAAACACGAAGATTAACCGATTTACACGATACGGGATGAAAAACACAGAATCCCCACTTTAAGATGTTCAAAAGACAAAATAACAAGATGAAAAACACATTATGCAGAAAAACTGGAACAAGCTGTGTTCCCTCGTTAAGAATTTTAAGGGTAAGTTTTCTTACCAAGGTCTGAGACTGGCCAGCCTGGCCCTGTTGTTTATGATGAGCACCGGCTACGCGATGGCCGATGCCGGATCGAGTGCCATCACTGGAGCTGTCGGCACCTTCAAGGGCTACATCGAGCCTGTGCGTAACCTCCTCTATGTGATTGCCGCAGTGGTCAGCATCATCGGAGCCTTCAACGTCTTCTACAAGATGAACAACGGCGATCAGGATGTCAAGAAGACTATCATGATGACCATTGGTGGTTGTGCCGCTCTGGTAGCGATGGCTGTTGCACTGCCTAAGTTCTTCGGCTATTAAGCGTATGGAAACGAACTATGCCGG
>OCTW011577431.1_pt1 | contig 14714 bp, 11 predicted proteins | sample 1539671 | NCBI WGS metagenome assembly OCTW01 (sample SAMN02144230, study PRJEB22623) | gut metagenome | biome: sheep rumen | host: Ovis aries | place: New Zealand
GACAAGCCTGAACCATTTGGAATATTACCATTAACATAAAGTTCAAATCCACTATCAATAACATGCCCTGCTTCTTTCAAGAATTTAATGACACCTTTTGAATAATTTGTCCAACTATCTTTTTTATCAAAGACAAGATGATCAAGATCCACGTCAATAATACCTAATTCATCAAAATTTGCTGAGTAAAAACGAAGGATTTTATCATCACGTTTTCGAGCAGCACCATATGTTCCAAGAGTGATAGCAGCTGGGAAAACATGACCACCATTGTAGTCCGTATGTTCACCAATTAGATTAATACGACCTGGTGAGAAGAATGTGGCATCTGCTTCTGTGCCAAAAACATTAGTAAAAGCTTGATTAAGTTCTTTCGTATTCATGAGGGTCTCCTTTTTTCTTGCTTTATTATGATTACGGTTTCATTTTAATGCCTTAGTTAAAATAAGTCAATGATATTTACTAAAGTTTTACTTAAAAGTTTTATTTTTCCTAATGATGTGATATAATACTATCAAGAAAGAAGGGAAGACCTATGGCTACATTAAAAGATATCGCAAAGCTAGCAAATGTTTCATCCGCAACTGTCTCACGAGTACTTAATAAAGATAAAACCCTCTCAGTCGGTGAGGAAACAAGACACCGTATTTTGACCGTTGCTGAAGAGTTAGGTTACGAAAAACACAAACGCAGCACCAACGCTATGCAAGAACGTCAAAAGATTGCTATCGTTCAATGGTATAGCGAACAAGAAGAACTAAACGACCTTTACTACTATAGTATTCGTATCGGTCTTGAAAAACGCGCCCAAGAATTAGGCTATGATGTCGTGCGTTACTTTAACAATGATATTTTGACAATTTCAGAAAATGTCAGTGGTATTATTGCCATTGGTAAATTTTCTAGTGAACAAATTAACCGCCTAGAAAATCTTTCAAAAAACCTAGTTTTCGTTGACAGTGACACTTTAAACGCTGGCCACCCTTGCGTTACAACTGATTTTGATAATGCCGTTGTGAAGGTTCTTGATTACTTCATGCAAAAAGGATTTACTAAAATTGGAATGATTGCTGGTGAAGAACGTACAACCGACCAAAAAGAACTCATTGTTGACCAACGCTTCCGTACTTTTAAAAACTACGCTTACGAAAATAACCTCTACAACCCTGATTATGTCTTTGTAGGAGATTTTTCAGCGCCTTCAGGATATGCCTTAATGAAAAAAGCCATCACTGAACTAGGTGATGACCTCCCACAAGCTTTCTTTGTTGCCAACGACACTTTAGCCATTGGTGCCCTTCGTGCCCTTCAAGAAGCTAACATCGCCGTGCCTGACCGCGTCAGCCTCATTTCTTTCAATGATACTGCCTTGACTAAACAAGTCTTTCCTGCTCTTTCAAGTATCACCGTTTATACCGAAGAAATGGGACGCACTGCTGTTGATATCCTAAATCACCAACTTATTAAACACCATACCGTCCCAACAATGACAAGACTGGCCACAACATTAACCCTTCGTGAAAGTACAAAATAAAAAAGTCCGAATAATATTCGGACTTTTTTATTATTCTCACCCTACTTTCACGCAGAAGGCATCCCATGGTTGGAGTTGGTGGTTTTCAAAGTCAGTGAGTTCAGTGGTATTACTGATGATTGTTTTTTGGTAAGCGAAGTTTGTTTCAAAGGCCTGAGCTTGATCGGATAAGTTTGCGACCACTAGGTAAGTTTCTTCTGCTGTTTTTCTAAAATAAGCAAAAACTTTGTCTGCTGTTTTCAAAAGTTCAAAATCCGCGTCAATCAACCAATCATTTTCTTTGCGAAGCTTGATGAGTTTTTGGTAAGTGTAGAAAATAGAATCTGGATTGTCTAGGGCTGCTTGCACATTAATTTCTGTGTAATTTGGATTGACTGGTAGCCAAGTCTTATCAGCAGTTGAAAAGCCAGCATTCTGACTGCTATCCCACTGCATTGGGGTTCTGGCATTGTCACGTCCAATCATGCGAATGCTATCCATGATTTCTTCTGGCGTCTTACCATTTTCAAGGGCTTCTTTGGCAAAATTAAGCGACTCGATATCGTCAATTTCTCCCAAATCCTTAAACGGATAATTGGTCATTCCAATCTCCTCACCTTGATAGATATAAGGCGTTCCCCGCATTAGATGTAAGGAAATAGCTAGCGCTTTAGCTGATTTTTCACGGTAAGTGTCTGTGTTACCCCAGATAGAAAGCACGCGCGGCAAATCATGATTGTCCCAAAAAAGCGAATTCCACCCTTGACCAAGCTCAAGTTCTGTCTGCCATTTGTTAAAAATAGCCTTGAGAGCGGGAACGTTTAGTTCTTCTTCGTATTCCCATTTTGAAGCGCCTAGCTTATGTTGGAGACCGATATGCTCAAATTGGAAAACCATTGATAACTCTTTTTCGTCTGGTGATGAGTACTGTTTAGCGATTTCTGGTGTTGCTCCCCATGTTTCACCAACAGTAAGCAAATCTTTTCCAGCCAAGGTTTCTTGGTGCATTTCTTTGAGGTAATCGTGCAATTTCGGACCGTTGTTTGCGATGAGTTTATCAGGAATTTTCCCAATCATATCAATCACATCCATACGAAAACCAGAAATACCTTTGTCAATCCAGCGATTCATCATATCATAAACAGACTGGCGTAACAGCGGATTTTCCCAATTCAAATCAGGTTGTTTCTTGCTAAAAAAGTGCAAATAATATTGCCCAGTTTTGCCATCATATTCCCAAGCAGAGCCACCAAAAATAGAATCGAGCTCATTAGGTTTATCACGCCAAATGTAAAAATCACGATACTTGCTGTCAGGATTTTCATGCGCTTCAACAAACCAAGCGTGCTCATCTGATGTGTGATTAACCACCAAATCCATGATAATGCGAATACCACACGCTTTTGCCTGCGCTAGCAATTCTTCCATATCAGACATATCGCCAAAAATATCAGCAATCGCCTCATAATTTGAAATGTCATAGCCATTATCATCCATTGGAGACTGGTAAACTGGAGAGAGCCAGATCGCTGTAATTCCAAGCTTTTGCAGATAATCAAGCTTACTGATAATTCCTTTTAAATCACCAACTCCATCACCGTTTGAGTCCTTAAAAGATTTTGGATAAATTTGATAAATCGTTGCTTTGTGCCACCAATGTTTTTCCATGACGTCCCTCTTTTCTTGCAATTCTTTGTTTCTATTTTATCTTTTTCTTGTAATTTGTGCAAGCGTTTGCGTTATTAAAAATAACAGAAGCTAAGACATCGTCCCGCTTCTATTAAACTATAGAAATGTAATCTCTTGTCCGTTTTCTTTAACTGTATAAGTTAAGTCTTTTAGGTTAATTGTAGCTTCTGCAACGACACTACTATCTTGATTACATCGAGTAATTACAAGAGTATTTTCATCTAATACTTCAACATCTATACTGCCTTTGAGGTCAAAAGCTGCTGATTGATTTCGGAAGGTAAAGAGCTTAAGCAAGGCTTGAACTACCGGACGCTTAACCTCTTCAGCAATTTCTTCACTCGTATAATAATGACGATTGATATTGCGTCCTTCTTTTGTTTTTTCTAACAACTCTAGATCATTTTTACCTGCTAAAAATCCGACATAATAGACCTGTGGAATACCTGGTGCGAAAGCCTGAATCAGGCGTGCTAAGAAATACTTCTTCTCATCATCACCAAGTGCAGAATAGTAGGTCGAATTGATTTGATAAATATCAAGATTGTTGTACTCTGCTGATGAATATTTACGTTTCACATTAGCACCAACTTTATAGAGCTCATCTGAAGTATAATCAATTTCTTCATCACTCAAAATATCTTTGACATCAACCACACCAATCCCATCGTGCGTATCCAGTGTTGTAAATTGTTTCATTGGAGACATTTTCAACCATTTTGCCAAGCGTTCAACTTTTCCGCTGTATAAACTATAAAGTGTCACCATTGGAAGAGCAAAATCGTAAACGTAGTAGTCATGTTCAGCAATTTTAAACTGAATCGAATAATGCTCATGAATTTCTGGAAGTAACTCTGTACCAGATTCCGCAGCAATGCTACGCACTTTATCAAGTAATTCCCAAATGTCTGGCTCCACAAAGAAATCATTGGTATCCAATTTCTTAACTGCATAAGCAAAAGCATCTAATCGAATAAGGTCGCAACCATTTTCAGCCAAATGCGCGATGGTTTTTCGAATGAAATCCATCGTCACGTCTTTTGTTACATCAAGGTCAATCTGTTCCTCACCAAATGTGTTCCAGAGATGCTCAACCGAACCGTCCGCAAAGTGAATTTCTTGTTTTGGTGCGCGGTCTTTACGCTTGTAAATCAAGTCCACATCAGCTTGTGTCGGACGATTTTCTGGCCAAAATTTATCCCAGTTAAGAAACATATCCTTGTAAGCACTAGCTTCGTGTTTTTCTTGATAATCTTTGTAATATTTTGATTGACGAGAAATATGATTTATCATGAAATCAAACATGAGGTAATATTTCTCACCCAAAGCTTTCACATCATCCCAATCACCAAATACAGCATCAACCTCATCATAATCGACAGGTGCAAAACCACGGTCACCAGTTGATGGGAAGAATGGCAATAGATGGATACCACCAACTGCCTCCCCGAAATACTTATCAAGATTTTGTTTAAGTTCTTTTAAATTTTTACCCAGACTATCCGAGTAAGTGATTAACATTGTTTTATTTTGTATTGTCATAGTTACTCCTTTACCCTTTTTTATTTTAGCACCCAGCAAAAGTTAAACTCAGGCTACGGGCTCTGCATCCTTACTTCACTGCGCCGTTGCTCATTCCTGAAATGATATGTTTTTGGAAAATGAGGTAAACGATTGTGATGGTAATGATACCGACGACGTATGATGCAAAGCTTGGTCCGTAATCGCTGAGGTATTGTCCTGTGTAGTTGTATTGGAAAAGCGGCAATGACCATGACTCTGAAGATTTATTCAACATTAAGAGGGGGAGCATAAAGTCATTCCAGAACCAAAGAGCATTGATAATCAAAGTTGTGGCATGCATTGGTTTTAACATTGGAAAGACAACTTTGCGGTATGTGGTAAATTTATCAGCTCCGTCAATTTCAGCAGCTTCATCCAAACTTTCAGGAACACTTAGCTTAATGTAACCAACATACAAAAATAAAGTTTGCGGTACAGCATAAGTCAGATACAAGATAATCAAGCCCCAAATATTTGTCAAACCAAGTCGGCTCATCATAACCGTGATTGGAATCATGATAACTTGAAATGGCACGAAAATTCCCAAAATTAGCAAGCTATACATGATGTTAAAAGCGCGTTTTTTGCTCATGTTACGCGCAATGGAATAGGCTGCCGCAGGAATAAATAGGGTTACCAAAATCACCGAAACAACTGTAATAATCGTTGAATTCCAGAAATAATGTCCAACACCGTCAGCCAACAAGCGTGTGTAGTTACTCAAGGTGACAGGATTTGGAAAGGCAAAGAAATGTTGCATGATATCTTTAGTCGTCTTAAATGAACTAAAGACTGTTGCTAGCAATGGAATCAAAATCAAAATTGATCCCACAACTAAGAGCACATATTTCCAAAAAGTATGATAACGTTCTTCTTTTTTCATATTTCACTCCATTTATACTTCGAAACGACTTGATAATTTCAATTGCAACACTGATACCAAAACAATAATAGCAAAGAGAATCAAGGCAATGGCGTTAGCATAACCATATTGGTTACTTGAAAAGGCGTAATTGTAAACCAAAAGCCCAATTGAAGTTGTTGAATTGCTTGGTCCACCACCAGTCAAAGCAAAGATCTGGTCAAAAGCTGTCAAACCAGCTTTAAGCGCCATGATAAAGACCATTGAAATACTTGGCAACAAATATGGCAGTTCAATATTCCAGAACGTTTGTTTGCTATTTGCACCATCAATTGCTGCTGCTTCTGTGATTTCACTTGGGATAGTTTGAAGCCCTGAGAGGAAAAGAATAATTGGCATTGCGACACCTTGCCATAGCATGACAAAAATTGCTGCAAAAATGGCGCCGCCAGATGTCCCTAGAAGACTTGTTTTCAAGAATTCAATGTTTAAAGTCTCACCAATAGCAGGCAAGCCATAGTTAAAGACTTGTTTAAAAATCAAAGACACTGTCAAACCTGACAAAACAGCTGGGAAGAAAAACCATGCTCTAAAGAACGTTTGTCCTTTGATTTTAGCATTCAAAGCTCGCGCCACCCAGATACCAATGACAATTTCTCCCACAATTAACGCAATGGTCAAAATCAAAGTAAAACCAAGAGCCTTAAAGAATTTAGTATCTGTTAGCAAAATTTTATAATTGTTGACACCAACAAAATCAAAATTGTAAGTCAATCCAGTCCAGTTTGTAAAACTGTAAAAAGCACCTTGAATCATTGGGAAATAGAAGAAAATTGCTTGTAAAATCAAGGGAACAATCAAGAACACCCAGCCCCAATACTTATTTAAAAATTTTCGCATTCTATTCTCCTCCTATTTATCTACATCAGCTTTCATTGGATTGAAGAATGCATTTAACTCACTAACATATTGATCAGCATCTTGATTCAAAAGATAGTTAGCTGTCAAACTAAAGAAATCTTCTTCACTTGTCCAATTTTCACCAAGCCAAACATAGTGTTTATCTGTAAATGCTAGCTGATAAAGCGGAGCAAGTGGAGAATTGTCATCTTCAACCACACCCTCTACAGACACTGGTGAACCATCAACATCATAATATTTTTGCATAGCCTCAGCTGACGCCATATAGGAAATAAATGTTTCACATTCTTTTTTGTGCTTTGTTGATGATGAAATTGATAGCGCCAAATCTCCCGCTCCAACTGTAACTTCTTGACCAGTTTTTTCACCAGGAAAGGCAAATGTTGAAATTTCAAAATCAGGATCTTGTTGTTTAATCGCTGCTAATACCCATGAACCACCTGGTAACATCAAGGCTTCTTCAGTCGCAAATGCCACAACAGAATCGTTGTAAGAAGCACCTTCCCAGTTACTTTGTTGATTTCCCTTATCAGCAAGTAAATCCAAACGAGTCAGAACTTCCTTAACTTCATTATCAGAAGTTGAGATAGAATTAACGGAAGAAAAACGAAGATAATCATTTGCCTTATCACCACTACCAGTCACGCTAATGTAAGCCAGTTGATGATAACCATTTAAAGTCCAACCTTCACTACCAGCAAGCGCAAATGGTGTTTCACCGTCAGCCTTGATTTGTTTTACCAAAGTTTCAAATTCATCCCAAGTTTCTGGAACTTTGAGTCCTAATTCGTCAAATTTTGTCTTATTAAAGTAAATTCCTGAAACATTGGCTGATAAAGGCACGCTATAAATTTTTCCATTTACTGCATAGTTTTCTGCATAGTTATTTTTGATGTTCTCAAGATAAGACTTACCTGTCATATCTTCAAAATAACCAGCTTTTGCCCACTCTTTAAAATCTACATTCTGAGGATAAATGTTAATGACATCTGGGGCGTCACCTGCAAGCATACGTGTTTTTAGAACTGTTCCAGCACTTGGAACACTTGTCATTTTAACGTGAATGTTAGGATTTTCTGCTTCAAAATCCTTAATGATTTCTTTTAACGTATCCACCATTTCTGTCTTTTGATTGAAATATTCAATAGTTACCTTGCCATCAGCCGATGTGTCATCCTCTTTTGAACACGCCGTCAATATTAAACCAGCAGTGATAGCTAAAGCTACTATGCCAGCAGCTATCAATTGTTTACGCCATTTCATTGAAAACCTCCTTATTGTTTCACAAAATAGTATTGTTTGCTGAGATAATCACCTTGTGGGAGAGTTACGGTCAAACCTGCATACATGAGTTCATCCCCAGAGAAAACTTGTCCTGTTTCTTGTAAGCGATAGGTATCTGCTTCCTCTAAACCTTTCAGTTTGAGCGTCGTTTCAATCGTTTCAATTGTTGAGAGGGTACGAACGTAAGTCACGACAACCTTATCTTCATGAACAAATTCTACCGCTGCTTCATTTGAACCTTGTTCTGGATTGATGAGGCGATACTGCTTTCCAAATTGGATAACTGGACGAATGTCTTTGTAGTGTGCAACCTGAGCAGCAATCACTTCTTTGTCACTTTCTGGCAAGCTTGTCAAATCAAGTTCATAGCCAAGATTTCCCATCATGGCAACATTACCGCGAGTTTCAATCGGTGTTGTGCGTCCCATTTGGTGATTTGGGCTTGCTGAAACATGGGAACCCATAGAGATAGTTGGGTACAGATAGCTTGAACCATATTGAATTTGCAAACGAGAAATGGCATCTGTATTATCACTAGCCCAAACTTGTGGGAAGTAGCGCATCATTCCAAGGTCGTTTCGACCACCGCCACCTGAGCATGATTCAAAGAGAATATTGCTATGTTTTCCAGTCAAATAGGATACCAAATCATACAAACCTAACATATATGCATGGGATTGCATCTTAGTGGCAAGAGCTGAGTCGCCATTTCCGATATTTGTGATGTTACGGTTATAATCCCATTTAACATAATCAATAGCATTTTCTGTCAAAATCTTATCAATAGCTGCCTTGATGTAGGCTACGACATCAGGATTTGCAAGGTTGAGCACCAATTGATTACGAGAATAAGTATGACCACGACCTTCAACTTGAATAGCCCAATCTGGATGCGCACGATAAAGGTCACTATCAACAGAAATCATTTCTGGTTCAAACCACAAACCAAATTTCAAACCTTTGGCATGCACTTCAGCAATCAAGTCATTCAAAGGTCCACCTAGTTTTTCTTCGTTAACAACCCAGTCACCAAGCGCACGATTATCATCAAATCGATTACCAAACCAACCGTCATCAAGAACAAAAAGCTCGATACCAAGTTTGCTTGCTTCATCAGCTAAATCAAGCAATTTTTCTTTTTTAAAATCAAAATAGGTCGCTTCCCAGTTGTTAATGAGAATTGGACGTTCAGCATGTGCAAATTGTTTTGGCATGATGTGATCTTGAATGAACAATTGACTTTCTTGACTCAAATGTGTCAAGCCTTTTGCTGAATAAGTCATCAAAGCCACTGGCGTTTCAAAACTATCACCTGCTGCTAATTGCCAAGCAAAGTTATCATCATTGATACCAAGTCCCAAACGAACCTCGTTCAATTGATTTTTTTGAACAAAAGCTTGGAAATTACCACTATAAAGTAGCTGCAAAGCAAGGGCACTGCCAGCATCCTCCGTCGCTATCCTATCACACAAAATCACAGCTGGAGTCTGAGCATGACCAGAAGCTCCGCGATTTGAAGCAATGCTAAAGATACCTTGTTCAACTTTTTGACGGCGAACAGTCTTCTCACGCGCATATGCTCCTTGCAAAGTCACCACATCATAATTGCCAGCAGGTACATCAAGCATTGTCGATAAAGCACGGTTGATGACAACAGCTTTATCAGATAGATTACTAATCTTAGCAAAGGTTGAAATAGTTGCACGGTTTGCATAAGCTGTGTAATAAAGCGTCAGACGCAACCTAGCAAATCCATCTTCCAAGACAAGCTCTAATGTTTCGGCATCTTCCATTGAATGAGGACTAGGTAATCCTGTTGTCTCAACAACTCCATGTAAAATATGACTATCTTTTAACTTAAATTGTGTTAATTCATTGTTATCATGTTGAATTTTAAATGATGGGCAACGAAAATCACCAAAGCCATGCACACCAAAGATTTGACGTTGGGTATCATAGCTAAACGTACGATTATCAGGAGTCGGATTGCCTGAAAAAGCATGATCTTTCTCAAATATCGCATTTGAACCGTGATAGTTAACGATTTTACCCCCAATATGACGAAGAAGTAAATCTCCTTCTCGGTTCTCAATAATCATTGACATCTCTTTACTTTGAATATAGAAAAGATTTCCTTTGATTGTAATTCCCACAAGTTTTCCTCCTCTATTTTTACTAAAATTTTACCATCATTTATTTACCTCTTGAATGGTATCATGTTGGGCAAATATGGTAAAATGTTGTTTATAAAGGAGTTGATACTTTGAATGTTCTAAATACCTACAACGAATTTGACACGAATAATTTTGACCTGAACGTCGACCATTATGGTGCTGAGATTTGTGATAAAAACTACTCTTTTGGTCCAACTATTCGTGATAATTTTGTTCTGCATTTTATTGTTGATGGTAAAGGAAAATTTACTATTGATGGTAAAACCATTGAACTTGGTGTTGGTGATATGTTTATCCTTCCCAAAGGAAAAGTGACCTTTTATCAAGCCGATAAAAAATATCCTTGGACATACCTCTGGGTCGGATTTAGCGGCTCAAAGGCCGAAAGTATTTTAAGTAAAACTCAGCTACTAGAGCAATACTTCTGCCATTCAACACTTAAATCCAAGGTTCTTGATCAAATCGTCAAATTAACTCAATTTCGCGATCAAAAACTTGATGACATTACAGAGCTTCAGCTGATTGCTGAACTTTACAAATTGCTAGCATTTTTAATAGAAGAATTCCCAAGCAAAGCAATGTCTGATAGCAGTATTTTGATTCAAAATTACATCAAGCAAGCTAAAAAAATCATTCATACACAATATGGAAATCCATTAAAAATCAGTGATATTGCCAAAAAGCTCAATCTAAATCGCTCCTACTTGTACAAGATTTTCAAAGAAGAAACAGGTTATTCTCTCAAGGATTACCTTATCCAAATCCGCATGGAAAAAAGTGCTGATTTGCTTACCAGCACGACTTTTCACATCTCAGAAATTGCAAATGCTGTAGGCTTTCCAGACGCTCTCGCCTTCAGCAAGGCTTTCAAAAAACATTTCAGCCAAAGCCCAAGCAATTACCGAAAAGCGCTGAAAAAATAAAACAAAAAACTCCCCCAAGAACTAAATTCTTGGGGGAGTTTTCTTAATCAACTTTAACAAGTCGAACGTTATCAATGTTTAGCCATTTGTTGGCTGATGATTTGACGTAAACGCCAACTTCACACTGTCCGCTTGTGATTTTAATATTATCAATGGTGTAAGTTTTCCAAGTATTTGAATCTTTGAGAGAGATTTTTTGTTCACTGCCACCGTAGTTTTTAATATAAAGTTCTGCATTTTCAAGACTTGTATCACCCATAGCATCGATGCTTAATTTGTAAGTACCTGAGCTGAGATTTCCTACTGTTTGATAGATAGAACTTTCATAAGCCTTATCTGACCAGAAGCTGAGTTTATAACGCGTATTATCGTAAATTTCTGTCTTGATTCCAGAAATTTGGCCATTTTTCCAAACATTCCAAGATGATGGACTTTCGGTATAACCGTCCCATTCAAAGCTATTGTTTTGAAGGAGATTTGTTAGATTAGAGTAATTAAAGGCTTTGATGCCACGTAAAGCATTTCCTTGGAAATCGAAGACAGCTTGATTTTCCCATTCGTTACCTGTCACATCTGAAACGCCAAGATATGACATTCCTGCTTGTGTGGCCCATGAGACATTACCGTTATACCAGAGTGGTTCCCAATAGAAGAAACCAAGTCCATTGTTATTTTTGACATCTTTAATCTTATCAACCAAGTCTGTCAAAAATTCATACTGACCATCTTGGCTAGCTTTGTAACCACCAGCAGTCTCTTCTGTTGCCGTAAAGGCATTTGTTTTCTGGTCAGCATTATCAAGGGTATTTGCATAAGCTGTTTCAACCACAACAACTTTTTTGTTATAACGTTCGCTGATATTATCCATATTTTCAGAGAGTTCTGCTAATGTGCCATGCCAATATGGGTAATAGGAAATGCCGACAATATCAAAATCAACGGATTGATTGGTAATTTCATCAAGCCACCATTGGAAAGCTGCTTTGTCACCACCGTCTGCTAAATGGATCATGATCGGTGTATTACTTGCCTGTGTATCTTTCACAGCTTGAACACCAGATTTTAGGAAAGTTGCTAGGCGAGTGAATTCTTGACCATCACCACCCCAGCTTTTCCCGTAAGGCCAAAGCATACCGCTGTTTAATTCGTTTCCGATTTGCACCATATCAGGGTAAATGCCTTGTGATTTCATCTGATTAAGGACATCAGCCGTGTAAGAATACACTGTTGAATTTAATTGTTCAAAGGATTGATTCTGCCAAGCTTTGGGAAGATTTTGTTTTCCAGGGTCAACCCAGAAATCACTGTAATGAAAATCGAGTAAGACTTTTAAACCTTTATCTTTAGCACGTTTGGCTAATTTGAGTGTTCTGTTTAAGTCATTGGTTCCTGCGCCGTAAGCATTGCCATTTGCATCATAGGGGTCAACCCAGAGTCGCAAACGAACGTAGTTAACACCATTTTCTTTCAGAATGGTCAGCGGGTCTTTTTGAGTACCATTACTCTTGTAAATCGCTCCGCTTTGTTCCATTTCATCAAGAATCGAAATATCAGCTCCGTTGATGAACTCATCTGCTTTAGTCACGGTATTTCCAAGCGCAGCAAGACCAATAAGGACAACAGTCGTCAAAAAAATCTTTTTTAGTATTTTCATAATCTTTCTCCCTAGCTTTTCTAAAATAGGTTAGGCAAAGTAAGACATTACGAAGGCTACGGCACCTTCTGGGTCACGTGTTAATTTAATATATTCAGCACCTTTTGTAGCTGCTAACTTGATACCAAGTGCATCAGTATCTTTCTTAATATCTTCGTAGAATGAGTTAACTTGTGGAGCAAGTACAATCATGTCGAAGTTTTTCATAATCTCATAATGTGAACCGTAAGCACCAGCTGACGCTGTGATGTTTGCACCTGTGGCAGCAGCACCCTCAGTAAGTGCATTGGCAAGCATAGCACTTGTACCAGCACCAGCACAAAGGACCAAAACGTTGATTGGTTTATCAGTTGTGACTTTAACAGCTGGTTTTTCCTCAACAATTTTTTCAGCTGCAGCTTTTACTGGAGTTGCACTTTCAGCAGTAGTTTCTTGCGCAGCAATTTCAGCTTCTTCTTCAAGAAGTGATGCGTCATAAGCTTTAATGAATGGGAAGTAGATAATCGCATCAACAACGATTAAAACAAGGACAAGAACAACAGCTAGAAGGCTAACGCCTGTACCAAGAATAAGTCCGATTGGCGCTGGTGTTGCCCAAGGAAGAACGTACATGAAGCTATTCATCTGAAGCACATCAACAAAGAATTTGAAAATCCAAACGTTAGCAATTGGTGCCAAAAGGAATGGAACAAAGAAATAAGGGTTAAGAATAATTGGTGTTGCAAAAAGCAAAGGTTCGTTAACGGCGAAGCTGACTGGGATAAATGAAGCTTTACCAACAGCTTTCAATTGTTTTGACTTAGCAAATAGCAAGAAGAGGTAAGGAACAACAAGTGTTGCACCAGTACCACCCATAGTACCAACAAAGTTACCAAGACCAACAGTCAAAACGTTTGAAGCATGTTCACCAGCTTTGAATAATTGAAGGTTCGTTTCAACATTAGCATAGATAATAGCTGCGATAGCTGGCTCTACGATTGACGGACCATGCACACCAACGAACCAGAAGAGCGCCATAGCACCCCAGATAATAGCAATTCCAAGGTAACCATCTGCTGCTGTAAACAATGGTTGCAACAAAGTGATAACAGCTTCAGCAAATGATGTACCAAAGAAATGACGAATAATTGTATCAATAATAACAGCTGCAAATACAGCAAATGAGAATGGGAAGATATCACGGAATGTTTGAGAAATCGTTCCTGGCACTTCTTTTGGCATCTTGATAGTGATGTCACGAATAACACAGAATTTGTAAACATTAACAGTGATAAAGGCTGCTACAAAAGCTGCGAGGATACCTTTTGTCCCCATGTAACCACTAGCAAGACCGCCTTCAAGCTCATCAGCACTCAACATCAAGAAACTGACAATTGAGGCAAGCATGACAGAAACCGCATTGATTTTCTTATTACCTGGCATTTTACGGTTAACAGATTCTGCCAAGCAACGTGCTGTTGTCGCTGAAACAAGAAGGGCAACTACACCCATTGAATAGTTGTAAATTTTCCAAAGCCAACTTGAGAAATCTTCTGGTAATTTGATTCCAAGAACATCCGGAATGGATGCAATCAAGATGAAAATACTAGAAAAGAGAATAGCTGGCATTGCTGCTAGGAAACCATCACGAATGGCACCTAGATAAATGTTACGAGAAATTTTTTCAAAAAAAGGTTTACCCTTTTCAATTTGTTGAATGAGTTTGTTCATGATAAAACTCCCCAAGAACCTGAGCTTAGCAAACGAGAGGAGATTAAGCATTTGCCAAGCCTTGGTTCACTTCCTTTCTTTTTTCAAAAATTAGCGATTTTTATATAATTCAATAAAATCCGTAATAAGGTCACGTAGCAACAAGGTTGTCATCAAGTGATCTTGACCGTGAACAAAGATAAAACCAAGTTCCAAATCTTCACCACCTGCTTCTTGTGCTAGCAAGGCTGTTTGAGCATTGTGTGCTTTTGCTAAGTTTTCATCAGCATCTTTAATGGCTTTGTCAACATTATCAAAGTTGCCAGAACGAACTTCCTTGAGCAATTGTAACAGTGTACTTCTAGCATCACCTGAGTAAGCTACAATTTCAAATCCCAACATTTGTAATTCTTTTTTATCCATATTCAAAATCCCCTATTCT
>OCTW011617269.1_pt1 | contig 14711 bp, 13 predicted proteins | sample 1539671 | NCBI WGS metagenome assembly OCTW01 (sample SAMN02144230, study PRJEB22623) | gut metagenome | biome: sheep rumen | host: Ovis aries | place: New Zealand
CTATCGAACCAGGTCGCTAGATCAACACCCTTGATGACGGGCTGACCATCGATCTTTGTTTCTTCAATGATAGCCGTCAGAGGCTTATAATGCTCACGACCTATCTCCTTAGCCATTTCCAGAGCTTGCTCTTTGCTTACCCCGTACTTGAAGGAGATGTAACAGGCAACCTGCTCTTTCCAGGTCTCCAACAATTTAGGACGTTTGTTAGGTGGACTTGCTACTGCATCCGCCATTATAACCTCCTCTCTTGGTTTGATACAGAACCATCCTCGCTCCTTACGGTCACGAGAAGTTTAAGACTTTGCATTTGTTACCCCCATTTACGGATCAGGTGCATAACCTTAGATATCCGTAGTTTAATTTAATTTGGTGTATCAGATTAGTAATATATTGGCATGAGGATGATGAGAAAACGCATCCATCCTATGAATTTCGTCAAATTCCTAAAGGAGGAAGTTATGTTTCAATTCGCTCTTAAAGATAAAGCTGCTTCAGTTGAGGGTCAGGCCGTTGTAGTTGAGACCAGCAGCGCTTCGTCTGAGGTATCCTCTGGCTTCCTGCAGTGGGTCAATGAGAGGATCCTCGACAATCTCATCTCGTCCCTTGCTCGCCGCCTGTTCGCTACTGGCTGCTCTCCGGCTGACATCAATGCCAAGATGTTTGAACTCGTCGGTGAACTCGGCAAGCGCCAGGATGTTTCCGACGTCTATCAGAAGTACGTGAAGGAGTGGGATCCGGCTGAGTCTGCCGACGACGACTCGAAGACCAAGCTGTATGCCCTCAAGATAAGGACGGCTAGCACGTTCTCTGATTTCTACGACATCGTCTACTCGGCAACCAGGGTTATCAGGTGGTCCGGAGAGGACAACAAGAAACGTCTCAACGATCGTGAGCTTGAGATGTTCAAGGAGTACGAGGAGGCTCAGCGTAAGTACTGGGCAGCTCAGGACAAGATCAGTGACTACTGCTACGACGTCGCGATCGAACAGCTCAACGAAGTCATCCTCAAGTACAGTGACGCTATCTCGAAGATCGATGCTGAGTGGCTCGGCAAGGTGTCAGAGATCCTCAAGGACGAGATGGCTTGGCTCAAGCGTCGTCGTGAAGCCAAGAAGGCCGAGGGTGACAGCTCCCTGAACCGACCAGTAGAAGGTTGATCTGAGAATAGAGGTGGATGACATGACAACGATCGCCAAAGACGTTACTGTGAATTTCGCCTCTATCGATAACAGAATCGGCATATTGGAAACCTTGTGTGCGGAGTGCGGTGCACTTATCACGAAAGTAGCTATCTGCCACCAGCGCTCCGCCAACACAAGTGCAACCAATCATGTGATCGGAGATACTCCGTACATGGCGTCCGTGAAGAGGCATGCGAGGAGTACTTTGTTACCGATCTAGTCTATTCAAATGCTAATGTTAATCTGAGTCATTAGGAGGAATGAAAATGGCAGAAGAGAAACTACCAGCATTGGATAAAAAGAAGGTGGACGCACTCAAGTGTTTGTTCTCCTCTTTGTTCGCTAGAAAACAAAAATTTCTGATTATCGATGGAAACAACAAGGATCGTTTGATTTATGCAAACTTTCCTTATGAGAGGACGGTTTACTATCGTCCGACTCCAGAAGACACCATGTGCGGTGTAACTGTCAACGCAGAGTTGGTAGGTATACTCCATGAGGCGTTTCCGATCTTCGACAAGATAGTCGGAGAGATCAATCTGATGAATTTCATGTCAGCGTTCAACAAAGCACTTGCGAATAACAAGTCTGCTTGGCCGGTTGTTGAAGTTGACAAGGAGACAGACAGACTGCAACTCAAGATACCTCCGAAAGCAGGTACCGATGATGCAGAGCAAACTGTAGTAGTTGGAAGATTACTTCCTCCAGACTCACTCGTGTTCTATGAGGAGATCATGAACAAGTTCATGAACTTCTCCAAGGACAGGTTTGAGATGGACTTCGACATTCCAGGTGGTCACTTTGACGATCCGGTTATCTACACCGACGTTAAGTTGCCGGGTGACAAACCTGTTGCGTTCAGGTGTCCGTTGAAAGACGGAATATCTGTGGTTTCGTTCAAAGAGTACTTTAAGCGTCGTGAGATGCCGATCAAGTACAAAGCAGTGGTACAATATCGTCCAGGTTCGAACCTCGCGAAAGTGGCGTTCCATCACGTGGATGATTGGGTCGACTGTTGGTCTATTATGCCAGGAACATGTTGGTTTCCATTTGTGGCTATGTGATGAACGACGGGTAGGGGCTGGGTCATACCAGCTCCTACCTGCTCTACCTTTTATTTCTTATAATAATCACCACTATAATTTAAGACCCGATTTATCAAACCGATAAAGGAGATAAGATCATGAACAATCAACCTCGCACCATTTCTCCTGTGGAATCTGGAGCGACTGCTGCAGCAGCTACTAAGCCTGCTGAGCCTGCAGGTACGATGCCGCTCAATCCCACGGCTAAGGATCTTCCTGATGGGGCAGAGCCTGCTATGGAGGGAACTGAATCTGTGACGCAGGAAGAACCAGAACCGGCAGCTGCTCCTCAGCCTCAGGAACCACCGACCGAACCCGTTCAGCCTGAAGGTGCAACGAATCTTGTCGCAGACCTTGCACCAGAACCTGTCAAGAAGCCTGAGACAGGTATGGACGATGTGTTCGAAGCTTTCCGTAATCGTCCGGATGATGCATCCATCGACGCTGCAGCAGAAGACAGCGATGTCGACCTCGAGACCAACCAGGTTCTGACTGGACCGACTCGTGGCAAGGAACTTGTTGACCTTCTGCTCAAGCATTACTCCGATCCTCAGAAGTACGCTGCTGCTAATGCAGATCCCAAGTCGCTTCTCAACATGATCAAGTCGGCTATCGACCATGGTTGGGGAACAACTTCTGGTTCGGACATCGCTGAGATTCTCAAGTCCAAGGATACCTTCAAGAAACTTCGTCCTCAGTCTGATACTGAGAAGTTCCCTGGCATCAAGGATGGTCGTCCCAACCGCATCTCTCACAAGACTGTTGAGATGGTTGGTGAGGATGCTATCCTGGCGATCAAGTCTCGCTATGGTGGGCTTATCCGTGTCAACCTACTCAACTCTGGATTCTGGGTGGGCATGCGTTCGCCTGAGATCTCTGAACTTCAGGAGATCTTCGCTACGATCGACTTCGAGAATCGTGAGATCGGCCGTATCCTTGGCGGTCACTTTGCTCTCATCGCCGACCTCTATCTCAAGCAGAAGTTCATCGACCTGCTTATCAAGAAGAGGATCATCATCCAGTCCAACTTCGGAGACATCTTCAAGACTGGTAGGTTCGCACGCAATGTTGCCTACCACGACTACGACACTCTTCTTCACGGTGTCGTGATGCTCATGTCGAAGAACGGTCTTCGTTACAATTGCATCTGCCCGCACTGTGGCAATTCCTCCATTGAAACTCTCGATGTGAGTGCCTGCAAGTTCGTCAACGAGGATCTCTGGACTGATGAGGTTCGTGCATGGTGGACCAACACTCACGACCGCGATGGTAACCTCATCGTTCACGACGAGAAGTCCCTTCTCAAGTATCGCACTGAGGTTCTCAAGTACAAGCGCACGTTCTCCGTCGATGCTCCTAGCGGTATCGGCACTACGGTTCATGCTGAGCTTGACTTCGTTGAGCCGACGATGCAGTCGTACTTCGATACTGGTTCCGTTCTCATCAACAATCTCAACGCTACGATCAACAACATCGTTGAGGGGAACCAGGACAAGGCATCTCTCGTCCAGCCGACTCTCGCTCTGCATCACTATCAGCAGATCGCTCCGTGGATCAATGCTATCCGTGTGTATGAAGATGACGGCGTCACCGTCAACACCTCCACGACGGACCAGCGTGCGATCATGGCGTTCCTTGACGACCTCAGTCAGCATGATGGTACAGTCACCAAGGCTCTTATCGAATTCATCCGTACATCCAAGTTCAACTGGATCGGTACGCATTCGATCAAGTGCCCGAAGTGCGGAGCACGTCCGACCTCCACGATGGAGAACTTCTATCCGCTGGAGATTCAGACGATTTTTTTCGGCCTGTTATCCCGTCTTTGGCAGTCGGGGCGCTGACCAGAGACACAACTCTGAAAGACTTGCTGCTTGATTCGAATTTCTCTTCCAAACTTGACAGTCTGAGTAAGATCAAGGGAGGTCTGCTTCGTAACATAACGAAGCGCTCCCTTATCGCTCAGGATGATCCATGGTGGAAGGAGAATACTTCGGATTGGAAACTTACAATAGCTCATGATCTTGCACCTGAGGGAACTATGACTCCAGACTTCTGGATGGATGAAGTTCTCGAATTGTGCAAGCATGAGGTATTGCATCAGTACCTTGGGCTCACGTTTGAGGAGTTGATGCATATGGATCCCTCGACATTCGAGAAGATCCGTAAATGGGTATATGACTTCGAGAAGGAACAGTCCGAACGAATGTCCCCTGAGTTAAAGAAAGAATTACAAGGTAAGAAGTAATGAGTGCAGAAACAAGTCAGATAAGTATCTTAAATGCCAACAAGGGAATAACCAACATTGTTCCCCAGAAAGCTATCAATACCGATCTGCGCAGGGTGACTGACCAAATCTTCAAGATCCTTAGTCACCACTATGGTCCTTACAGTGGCTTCGCTGCCAAAGATGACGGTCAGCCACTTAAGGAATCCACATTCACTAAGGACGGTATTGGCATTGTCCGCGCTACTACTTTCGTTGCGCCGCAGGAAGAATGGGTTCGTAAAACTATCGCTTACATTGGTGACCGTATGGAATCCAGTGTGGGTGATGGTACCACATCTGCCATGATGTTCACTTGTGCTATGCTCAAGCGTATGGCCGAGCACATCAACGAACTCAAACCCTGCAACTATGGTTTCATGCGAAGGACGTGGGATAAGTTCATCGATATGATCATGGACTACATCACGGATCACTTCACTGTATCTGCGTTCGAGCAGGACAAGGATGGTAACAAAGTCCTTAACTTCGACAAGGTTGCCTCCATCGTGTGGCATCAGGTGTACACATCTTCGCATGGTGATAAAGCTCTCGCTCACGCTTTGTCGGAGATGTATCGCAACCTTCCGCAGGAACAGTGGGAACGCATGACCTACGAGCGCAGTCGCTATGAGACTGACAAGGACTACGAAGTTACGAAGTCCGATGGTCAGTATCAGTTGAAGTGTGAAGTCATGACGACTTCCATGCTCAACAAGGATCTGTGCACGTGGTACGAATCTACCAACTCGACAGTGGTTATCCTTAACGACAGCATCCGCGTAACGCATCCTGAGTATCCAGGTCTTCTCCAGATCATCGATGAGTCAACCAAGGCTCAGCCAGTGGTCATCGTCTGTCACACAGTCATGGACAATGACTCGTACCAGCAGATCAACGAGAAGATCGATCAGTGCGCTAAGGAAGGTCGTCCGATCGCCATCTTCACAAGCAAACCTATCAATCCCAAGGTGAACGACTACGTCGCTCTTCAGTCTATCGCTGGTGTGGATATCACCCAGTATGACGATGGTAAAGCAGTTGTCATCAAGGGATGCAGAGTTCGCTACAAGAACAAACAGCTCTCCATCGATGGTCTGTACCAAGAGCCGGAAGGTTGGAACAAGATCGAGCGTCCTCATGTGACGGATGGTAAGCATTCGCAGTACACAGATGTTCTTGAGACGTGGAAGCGCACAGCCGACCACTACAACAAGAACGCTCAGACCCGTGAGGATCGTGAGCTTGCGAACTACTTCTGCAGGATGTACATCAAGCTCAGGTACACTAAAGTGATGACTGTGGTTGTGGGCGGTAAAGCCTATGACAACATCGCTTTTGTGGATGTTCTGGATGATGCGGTTAAGGCTGCCTCTAGAGCACTTACAAATGGTGTAACCCTAGGCAATAATCGGGCACTTTACCTCGCATCCAAGCTTCTTATCAAGGATGTTGAATCCAAGGATTTTCTGACAAGCAAAGATAAGCTTGTTGTGTGGTATGCCAACAGAGTCATCGAGGCTCTGGATGATATTGCCAAGGTCGTACTTGAACGCATCTACGAAGGCAAGTATTTCTTCCCGTGGGAGAAGAAGGACTTCGTGAAGTGGTGGTTCACTCACTCAGTGGATTTACTACTTTATGACACGAAAACCGATCGTCGCCGCAAACCTTGGAACGATCAATGTTCCTTAATGGAGTGCGAGGATCGGGATGACGTAGTTGAGCTATTCAACTCGGAAGATCCAGTCATCTGTCAGCCTAACAACTCTGACAAGATCATGCTGGAGCGTTTCGGTGAAGTAGCTCTCAAGTTCATCTTGACTGAGCACGTTGTCATTGCCAACGGCGCTTATGTCTCCAAAGGGAATCGATAGCCATGGCTTCTAGCGTGATAAAGATTAACGGAATCGAGATTGTGCAGGGCATTGAGGTTCGCTTCAAGACCTACAACAAGAAAGATTCTCAGTTGTACTCTGGAAGGGTTCTCGGTACCGTTAACTACGACATCGCAGCTAGCTACTCAGATGTCGATGCTACTCACGCCAACATGGCATCGAACGTTGCCAAGAAAGAGATAACGGCAGAGACCTTCATCCTGATCAAGACTGGCGATGGTGCTACGAGACCGTTCGCAGTTAGCTGGATCATCGACGATACGACGTTCGTGCGGACTGATATCGCAACGGATGTCAACATCACGATATTCAATGTTTCTACTGAGCAGACGTATCAGATCCTTACGTACATTCGTAACGCTGGGTTTGATTGTGAACTCAAGAAATAAAAGAAAGATCCAAGGATCTGTGGTGCGCAAGCACCACAGATCCTCTGAATGCTTTTTTATTTGTTATCAAGCCGGTTTCTGTGCATCGGCGTACACTGCTTTGACGAGAGTATCGATGTACTTCTTGTTCACCTCGTGAGCCTTGGTGACACGAGTGATGAACCGAAGTGCGTCGGACACGATGCTGAGAGCACACATCGTCAGAATAGCACCAGCCTTGGCGTCGGCGATCATGGCTTCTGCACCATTTCCCTCCTCCGTGCCATCAGACTGGTACTGAGCACGAGACATCTCCATGAAGTTGGCATGACGCTCTTTGAGCATGATCTCGACGTCAGTGAGCGATCCCTCAGTGATGTGGATCTTGGCGCCAGCGTCATCGATCTGCTGCTTGATAAGAGCAGTGACATCAGCGATGTTCTCAATGTCAATGGCTTTCTTCTCGAAGTCTCCCTGACCATTACCACCGAGGAACTCGATGTACTTGTTGGCTGCAGGATCAAACTTGAGCTGATAGCCTACAGTATCCATGTCCTTGGTGTTGATACCTTTAGACGCGAATGCTGTCTGGAGCTTGGTGAAGAAATCCTTCTTCAACTCGTCAGCTGACATGCTTCCCTTGTTGAGAGACGACATCATGGATGAGTCTGGCTCGAACTGGTGCGTCTTGCTACTGATCGGACAGAGGATCGTTAGCAACACATGAACGTTGGCGACCATCTGAGTGATCTTCTCGAAGTCGTAGTAGTCTTCGAGTTTGATGCCAAGCTGCATCTCAGCCGACTTCTTGACAGCCCAGTCGATCTTCTGCTGCCAGAAGTTCTTTAACTGTTTGTCGTTGTTGAAGATCTTACGCAGAGTAGCGACGAGCCAATCCGTGAACTGGATAAGACCCTTGATGATCTTGATGATCAACTGTCCAGCTTTCTTGACCCAGTCACTGAGTGTCTCCATGATGCCTTCCATGCAAGCCTTGCCACGATTGACATCGTTGTCAAGGAACTTGGGCATCTCGATAGTGCAGAGATCCTTCAGGTTGGAGTTACCGAACGTGATGTCGTACCATTGATCGGAATAACCTGAGACTTTAAGGGAATCCTTCAAGTTCGTGAAACTCTCAAGGATCTGGATAGCACCGCTAGCCTGAACACTGAGGTTCTGGAGCTCCATCTGGAGCTCCGCATTACCCTCAGCTTCAACACACTTCAGAAGACCAAGTGCTTCCACACTGGTATCCTGTATCTGCTGCAGAGATTTTAAAGTAAGTTGCATGTCTTTTTCCTTTTCAATTTTTGATTTGCTGGATCTTGTGACCGTAGTAGGTCAACAGACTATTACCAGTCGCTTCGACGTCGTTGACCAAGTCCTCGATCTCGCGTCTTACTCTTCCGTGCAAGATCCAGTCGAGGAATGAAGGTATCGAGCAATACTTCAAGAACAGATCGTAGACTCGGTATAGCTTGGCAGTCATCTCGTCATCAGAGCCGGGCTTACTGATGATATCGATGATGCGATCGCAGTCCGATATGTACTTGGCGATGTACTCGGAGTTCGTGCTGTACTGCTTCAGTCGCTGAATAGTAACACGAAGCATCTCTACATAACGCTTAGATCCAGCAGGATACAGAGCGTATTGGTAGTTACCGCAGATCAAGGGCAACATCGCAACTAGACGGATAGCCTTGAACAACCTGAATATCTTGCCTTGATTTTCAATGTCGTTCAGGTTCGCTATAGCTTTCTCGCTAAGACCACGACGCTCCATCATCTTGGTGAGCTTATCAAGAGCAGACACAATATCTGCACCGTAGCCATGGGTGAACGCATACTCGTCAGCTTTGCGTTCCTGCCAGGTTGCCAACCTTTCATTGACAGGGATGTCACTAAGCTTGCGATGCTGTTCTGTGTAAGTGGTAGTGAAGCGAGCGCTCTGCTGACCACCAGATACGATGTCATATGCTGCAAAGTATATGCTCGTCTTGACACCAATGACGATCTCGATAAGACCAGTAAGAACCTTAACGACACGACCGTACGTTATAGAGTTGTCGCTCTTGCGAGCAGTCTCGACATCGTCGCCTACCTTCTTAGCTACCTCGCGAAGTTTCTCGGCAGTAACCTTGTCGATTTTGGCGACTTCGTCAGCAACCGAGTTAGCGAGTTTGAGTACTTCCTCAGGTTTGTCCTTGTTAGCATTGCTGAACGCAGCTTCAAGATACCTGAAGGTAGACACGCGAGCATAACAGTCAGCAGCATGTTCAATGAGTGTCAGGTTGTGACCGATCTCGTGGAGGATAATAGCAGTGATCTCACTTGCAGTGAGGTTGCTGATACCAGATCCCTTGGGGAGCTGATCCTCTATCGCAAAAGCAGTAGTTATATCAAAACCCATCTCCGCATTAACCCATTTCTGGAGTTCGTTGCGAACAGTGGTCTTGATGGATCCGCTTTCCTTATCGTAGCTGTTAGCTATCTTCAGAAGGTCCTCTGCTGTGAAAGGTCCTTTATCTTTGAACATCAGCTTGGACAGGAACGAGCTCTTGAAGAGGTGCTCGGCGTTGAGGACGCTCTCGATCTGGATGGTTCCTCCGTAATTACCTTGTTTCTTGTCGATGTACATCATCGTACAGAAACTTCCAGTCGAGAATATGTCGAGAGGGTGAACGGTCTCGATATGGAGACCAACATACTTCCAAACGATCTCCTTGAACTTCGGGACAGTGTTCTTCTCGAAGTACTTTCTGAGGGCAATGATCTTGTTACGATATGTAACGTCCGTTAAGGTGGAGTCGCGATAATCGATAACCTCTTGCCACAGGGCATCAAGCGCAGTGCCTAACCTACTTTTTAGGAGAGCCTGCATAGCTTCTAGATTGATGTCGAACATAGGGCATTAACTCCTTAAAATGCCTAGGAAATTGAGGGCTATATTATTGATTTTTGACAAAAAAGAATGAAGGTAGAGAGCGGGACTTTGGATCCCGCTCTCTACCGTTGTTGGTCGTTAGGAACTGATACAACAAATCACTTGCCGTGACCTCCCAGCCACTCAAGTAATATTGCGACGATAGTCATGTACCTTGTTCCTTTCTTTGCTTTCGCATGATAGGAATATATTCCTAAGATCTTACGAATCACGCCTTCTTGATTGCCACGATCTCATCGTAGAGACTCTTGACGAATGCCAGGATACTGTCGGACCGACGAACAAGGATAGCCACCGCGTAGCCTATGACTTTCGTCATCGCTATCTTGGTAGCTGCTTCTGTCTGCAGCGCGTTGACCTTGTCGCTGCCAGCGCCAGTCAGTGCAGCTTCCTCAGCCCTCTTCTTGAGGTCTGCTGCTGCAGAGTCAAGACGCTTGCTCGTGTCCTTGAGTCCCTCGATGCCCTTGAGTACTGCCAGGAACTGTGTCACAGTATCGTTGATACCAGTGAACGTCCATCCAGCAGCCTGGTAGGTCGTGTTGCGTGCAACTTCAGGGTCAGGGATGTTATCATACATCCTTCCGTCAGCACCACGCATCATAGCACCCTCGTTACCGTGCTCGTCAAGCAGTGTTTCCACATACTTGACGTCGGTAAGCTTAGACGCGTTCTCGATGAGAGTGATGAGCGCGTTGCTCATCTGGATCATCTTGTCCACGTAAGCCTTGGTGATGACATCGCAGTTGGCGTTCTCGAACTTGTTCTTGAGAGGCATGTCGACCGACAGTGTGATGAGTCTCCTCTGCAGATCGAGCATGTCCTTACAAGCCCTGAACTCCTTATCGAAGCAGAACTTGAAGATCTCACGAAGCTTGGCGATGATCCAGTTGATAGCTTTCATGAGAGCATCGATAGCGTTCTTGAGGAGAACTCCTGCCGATACAACCAGTCCGATAGCAGACGCTTCTTGCGAAACGATCTGGATATCAGCATAGTTGCCGATGAAATCGACTACTTCCACGGGAAGTTTGTCTTCAGGCTTGTAAGTACTGAGACGGTCGATCATCTCCTGACACCTTACGACCTCATCAACCTTGAGTTCGAGCTCACACAACAGGTTGGTGACAACCATGTCGTGATAGGAAGACTGAATAGTTTGTTTAGCCATTGTTTCTGTCCTCCTTTATTAACAACAGCAGCAAGGTGCTGGTGCTGGTTCTTCTGCACAACACTCTCCGTCGTACGATCCGCATCTGTATCCTTTACCAGCCAGCTTCTTACGGATCTCTTCGGCGTATCTATACTTCCGCTTCCAAGCAGTGTACTCAGTTTGGAGATAGATGCCTACCTGAGGAACGACTGGTTCCTTGGTATCGGTGTAGATGTAGTTGTAACGGATGTTATAGCTGTCGCTCACAGTGGAGAAGTCCAGACAGATCGCTGCCTCAGGAGTAAGGTTCCTGAGTTTGTCACAGACGTTAGCTGTACGATCCCAACGAGCTTCGCGAGAACCGAACTTGCTGAGTCTCCACATATCTTCACGTCCTACGACGCGAGGAGACTGTGCTTCAGTAACCTCATCAGTCACCTTGGAGGCACGAGCGTAAGCATCGCGGAACGAGACGACTGCCCCGAACGGAAGTTCAGAGAACATCATCAAGAATATCTCGTAGATGTTGATGAGGACTTCCTTCTCGATGTCGTTGGGGATGAACAACCTCGTGGTTGAGTTCCAACGGTGACGAGATTCGAGCAACCTGAGGGAGTTGATAACTCTCTCGTGAACTCGATCGAGTGTGAACTTCCTGTCGACTGTGTCAAATTTACCATTCTCGTTCAACCTGACCGTTTTGGAACACGCCAAGCAAGCTTCATGAAGATCATGGACTGCATTGCGTGCATCAAACAGAGAGAAGTTTTCCGAGATGTTGATGCTCTTCAGTACGTCAAGAACTGACTTTGGATACAACCTGTACGATCCGCATTCGCTGTCCCTAGTCGGGAGACGACCATCGTTGTACGTATAGTCGGCTATGCGGCGGATGTGAGACATCTGCGTCCAGAACATCCGGATCAGATAATCCCTAGCCATGGTGATCAGACCAGACGGAATGTTGGATTCCACACATTCCTTCTTGGTCAGTTCATCTAGGAGATACCTGACGCCAGATGACCGGCCGCTGGCTGTCTGTTGACAGTACATGTACAGGAGGTCCATCGGAACGCGATCGCTCACCTTCCTCAGGAGTCCAAGAGTAGCGAGTGCTCTCGGGACTTCAATGTCAGCGTCAGTAGGATTTTCAAATTCAACTTCTGACATGATTGATTGACCTCCTGTTAATCTTCGTTCTCGTACTTGTCGATATCCTGATTGAGACGATCGATCTGCTTCTGGTAGTTCTCGATGATCTTAACAAGCCTCTTGTATTCGGCAGAATCCTTCTCAACTCCATCCAGTTCAAGCTGGAGAAGACGTGCACGTGCCTGGAGTTGGTCACGGAGAGCGATCCTGCGACGGTTCTTGCGATCCTTACGATCCACGAACCAGTCACCGATCCAGCGGAACACCTTGAATCCACGAGCACCTGCTGCGATGTCGGACTCCGTCACATCGGAGTTGATCTTGGTGAATTGAACCGTCGGCTTGTTCTCGCTGTTGACGACCGTGTTGTCCGATCCACTGTTGCGATACTTAAGGATCGCTGCAGTGAATGTCTTGCTGAGCTTGTTGTTCAGCACACGGTTCATGAGCTCACATGCCTGATCCATGTAACCGTTGAGACGGTTGAACACATACTTCTCCGGCTTGCCGAGAGCAGCAGTGCGATCCGACATGAAGACCTCTATGAACGCAGTCACGAAATCAGCGAACACCTTCGCGTTCTCGATCATGCCGAAGATAGCGACCTGACTGATCTTCGTATTGTAGATCGTGATGTTCTTGTCAACGAAGAGTTTGTCGAGATTGCCCGAGATGTCCTCAAGGATGATGATAAGAGCATTGGTCGTGTCGCTCATAGCACCGAGGAACCTCTGATCGTTGGTGATCTTAGCAGATCCGGTCAGAGACGAAGCGATCTTGTTGTACGCTGCGATAGAAGGCAACTGCGTGTTGTTCTTGCTGTCAACCAACCACTTCTGGAGTTTGACAGCGCTGTCCTCGATGGCAGTGAAGAACTGAGCGACATTGTAAAGCGCTCCAAGATCCTCGTCAAGTATGTCGATAAGTTTGTCCTTGGAGATGACGGTGCCTGAAGCTGTCTTAGCAGTCCAGGCAACAACGCGTCCAAGATTGTCTAAAGCCTTGCTCATTGCGCATTCCTTTCTTAGAATTTCGGCATGCCACCAGCAGACATGACTGCGAGCAGTTCCTTCATGCCGATAGCGTCACCACCGTTCTTGGAAGTAGCCTCGATCATCTTGGAAGTGTACTCACCGCGGGCATCGATGCCGTTCATGTAGAGATCGACGGTACCGTAGTTGGTATCGACAACCGCCAGCATGATAGCGAACATATCTTCCATGAGCGTCTGACGCTGAGAGAAGCTCTTCAGGTTGACGCCGATATCACGGCACACCGTGTCGATCGTGCGCTTCGTGCAAACCACGATGGAGTTGCACAGATTGCGCTGACGAGCCTGAGCATCCTTCGTCTTGTAGTTGGCGAGTTTCTGCTTGAGCATCTTGGCACGGTGATCCTCGATCTCACGGAGGATACCATCCTTGTCAGCCTTGAGCGCTTTCTTACGCTTGGCGACACGATCAGCCTCGAATACGAGATCCTTCCAGAACGAGATCTCTCCAGCCTTCCACATCGCCCAGCGAAGGGAGAGCGTAGGAGAGACGTGAGACTCGAGGAACTTAGCCATGACAGGCTGCGGACAAACTGTCGGGATGAGCTGCACATAGAAGTACAGCGGAACGAACTGGTTGTTGCCAGCAGGAACGCGCATCTCGAGAAGGTGACCAGTGAAGAGACGCTGGGAATCAGCTTTCAACTCTGCTTCCTTGGGAAGAGCGGTCGAATTGGTTTCACCATTCTTCGGGTTCTTCTCATTGTTGTCGTCCTTCTTCTCAGGATTTCCCTTGTTATCCTCAGTCGAGATAACCTCATCACCGAAGTTCTTCATCAGGTCCAAGAACTTGGAATAGTTCTCGGTTGCGATAGCCGCAGTCATCTGACGAATAGTGCGACCATCAGCGCACAAGTTGTTAAGACCAACTGCGCACATGACGAAGCCCGAGTAGATGCTGTTGAGAAGCTTGAGAAGTTTCGGAGTTACATCTTCCGTAGCGAGCTGGTCCTCAACATAAACGCGACTCGTGATGAGAGTGCGTTTCGCATACTGGGAAAGCGACGTTACTCCCTTGTCCTTGAGGTTCTCAATCTCGTTCATGAGCTCGGACACTGTACCGATAGCTTGCTTGGTTACTTTGCCAGCTGCTGCTACCGTCTGAGCCGTCGCTGCGGCGGTGGTAATTACTGCTGCTGCACTCATAATTTTCCTTTCTAAATACCTGGTTTATTCGACCAAAATCGAATTTGACCATAGTATAGTTTTCTCCGTTATATTAAGGGGTTTTACCAAAAACGACGGTAGAAAGGAGCGTGATTTTGACATGGCAAATGATCTCTCTACGAAGTTCGAACAGTCTGGTATAGCTGCAGGTCGTGCGTTGGCTGTGGAGGATCCCAAGAACTGGCAAAAATCACCTCCAGTTGCACCGTCACCATCTGAGTTCAGAGGCGAATGTCTAGCCGACAGTTTGAACTACGCTGCACAGAAGATCGTCACTGGAAAGATAGCTGCTATCGGAGGTCGTTCACAAGCTCAAGATGGATTCGTTGTTAGAGCTCTTCCTCGTCATGAAGGCAAGACGTTCTTCGACCAAGTTGTCGAGATGGCATACGAGACTTCTGGTGCGGGTGGAGTCGAGACTCAGCTTGCTCAAGTGTTCGCAA
>OCTW011342150.1_pt1 | contig 14706 bp, 17 predicted proteins | sample 1539671 | NCBI WGS metagenome assembly OCTW01 (sample SAMN02144230, study PRJEB22623) | gut metagenome | biome: sheep rumen | host: Ovis aries | place: New Zealand
TCCCTGTACTATTATGGTCGGAGTGAAGGGACTTGAACCCCCGACATCCTGCTCCCAAAGAAACAGAATAGTCTGATAATAATTCCATACAACAACATATAGTGGTTTCCGTTCCGGAAAACTTGCTGTTCAGCGCTCTTGCCTGCACTGTTTCCAAGTACTCCGGACGGCATTATGGTCGGGTATGTGGTCAGCAGACAATCTGCTCAACCTCCATAATCCAATCCGGTCGGTAACCGTTTGTATAGTAGAAGGTGTTATTTTTGATTTCTGCCACTTTGACAAAACCGTTTTCGTTATCATAAAAAACAACCTCGTCACACAACGGCAAAACTCTTTTGAGCGATACAATGCGGTTTTGGTATCTCAGCCTTACATACTCTTCGGGAATATCGTGACCGCCCTTGCGCACACGATTGGCAATACGCAAAACGCTTTCTTCCACGGAATTCAGCCCGACATAGAACATCACAATATCATATCCCTGCTTACGTGCCTGACGGATTGTTTTCTCTACCCGGTGACCGGCAAGCGTGGTTTCCTGCGTAAAGGTCAGGTTGTTTTCAAGGCAGTAGGAGATTTCTTTCACAGCGGCTTTACCCGCTTTTATATTGTCAAAATCGTTGTCCTTCGCAATCTTATCAGCGTCAATAATGTGTCCTAAAGCGACGCCCTGACCTTCTAAAACACCGCGTAAACTTGATTTTCCCGTGCCGTTTATTCCGGCAATTAAAATATATTTCATAACAAACCTGATTTCTTTTAAGCTATCAATCTATTTTCCTTATAGCAAAGAGCGATATAACCTCTGGGCTGATAGTAGAAATCCGTATTATAATTACTGATTCCGTCACTTACCCATGAATTATATACTTCTATGATATGCGGTATAAGACTATCGTCCGTCAATGTATCCTCAATCAACCGCTGATAAACCTTGCCGATTGTAAAGTGATCGGGTACCGTATAACGGCAACTGCCGACGTTATCAAAACTGCCTTTCGGAATATCAAAGTAGCTGATGTATTCATCGGCTATTTTTTCAATGGGCTCGCAATGAAGAATATCCGCTTGCTCATAAATCCTGTTAAGATTCTCTGTACCGAGCAAGTTAACAACAGCTTTTCTCTCTAAGCTTTGCTTTCTGCCGATGTATTCTACCAAGCTGCACAGATAAAACAAATTATTGCTGTTAACGGTCATTTACTTCACGCCCTTCAATGAAACTAAGAGTTTTCAACGCTTGTTCTGTATTAAAGCAAATCTGGTGTGTAGGATGCTTGAATTTTGCCAATTCCCAAAACGCGTCTCTCGTAATCCTGCCGTCAAGGAAATCCTCGACGTAGTTAAATATGGTATAGTCCGCCATCGGACCTTCTACGATGTCATAATTATGAGGAACACCGTTTCTGCATGCAGCTATAAAGTCTAACCATTCCTCAGTCATTTCAGGAAAAGACAATATTTTAAGATTAGTATTCGGAGTGTACTCATATTTATTGATAATTCCGCTGCCTGTAATTCTGGTCGCCCAGCGAACAGCTTGTTCTTCTATCAAAGTACAATAAAACGCAAAATAAAAATCTTTATTATATTTGGATATGATAATCTTCGGATTTTCAACGTACTCTTTACTTCCGTGATACAAAACCGTACTCATAATTATCACCGCCTACTATTTTAAGTGTACCATATTATTGTCTGAAAAACAACTGTTTTTCGTTATCGCTGTTTTTTCATATGTAATATAATCGATAGCTCAACAAATATTCCAAAATGGGAATATTTTTCTTAGTCTATCATAAGTTTTCCCATTTCGGAATTTTTAGTTTTATAATGCTGTATCCAAAAATAACCGCCGGAAAACAGCGGTTATTTTTTCAGTTTGTATATTCTGTTTCGGTTAGAGCCCTCGGCGATAATTAAGCCTTCTTTTACTAATTCGCTGAGATAATCTCTGGTGCGTGACGGTTTGAGCTTGATTGCTTCGGCAACATCACGCGCTCTCACAAACTCCTTGCCTTTCATATAATCAAGAATCTCCTGTTTTGTACGTGTATTTATCGCCGATTTTTTATCGCCGATTTTTTCGTTATCGCCGATTTTTTTAGTCGTCAATAAATCCGCTCCGATTAACAGATATCGGTTTTTCATCTCGTTATTCTCACCGAGAATCAGATTTCTGAAAAACTTTTCAAGGAAAGATTTGTCCTCGTAAATGCCATTTTGAATATCGGCATAATTCGCCCTTACAAGCGCGTTTCTGAAATACCACGAATTGTCAGCGAAAAGAGTATTTGTGACATCAAATCCAAGTGAGCGAAGATATTTGATTGCAAATACAGCGGTGGTTCTGGTGTTACCCTCGCCAAAGGGATGAATCTGCCACATATTCGCGATAAATCCGGTGATGTGTTTAATGCTCTCGTCTATGCTGAGGGTGCTGTAATCAAAGTTTTTCTCCAAATCAAAATCATAGTTCAGAGTGTCTTTGATAGTGTCCGCACCCGCGTAAACAACCGATTTGCCTTTTAGTATCCATTCCTGTTTTGAAATGTTATAGCCACGAATCGTGCCCGCAAATTGATAAATGCCGTCAAACAGCCTGCGATGAATGGAAATCAGCTGATTAGGCGAGAAAACAAACGCGTCTTCCGAGAGAATCTGAGCGATATGCGCAGAAACCTTGTCCGCTTCCTCTGTGCGGTTCTCAACATCAAGCCTTGCGGTTTTACTCTTGTAGTAGCTGTGAATCAGGTCGTTTGCTTCTTTGAGAGTGATGTCGCCGTCAATATTTTTTTTCGCGGTCTCAATTAAGTATTCAGACGGTTTCAAGCCGTCAACATCCTGCAAACCGATAGCAGTCTGCCAGATATAGCCCTTTTTCTGTTTGTCAGGCTCGCTCTGACGGATATATTCGTCAAAATCAAATGGAATAATTTTATCGCTCATTTTCTCACCGCCTTTACTTTATCAGTATACCATATTTGCATATAAATAACAACTGTTTCACGTGTCAAAAATTAAGACGCTGTAATCAAAGATAAACCCACAATAGTGGATTACATTCCTGAAAACTTACTATTCAGCTGTCTTACCAGTGCTGTTCCCCGGGTAATCCGGAAGCAATTATGATCAAACATGTGATTGCAAGAAAACACTCCCGTAGTAACGGTATATTTGCCTTTTCTCAGGAGTGTTTATATCGTAGCTCTCTTCTGTCGGGAAGTTAATGCCTTTATGGGGGAATTCTACTCGCTTTTTGCGCCACATTAGACAAAGAGCCCGGTCAAGTTACATGGACATACTATACGAATTGATTTGTTCTTGCCACTATAAAGAACAAAACGAATAATGATGAAATTACAAGATTTATTCCGAATTTAATTGAGAATTTTGGGAAGGTATGGTATAATATCATATACTGCTTGGTAAATCCAATTGTTTTAATGTATTATGTATTTTTTGATTATTCGGAGGTAAAAATGAAGCTTATTTGTACCGATATTCTACCGATTGGACTTGAAAATGACCAGCAATCTATAATAGACTGTTTTAGAGAACAAGCAGAAAAATCAGATCAGATAGAAATCGCTGTGGGATACATTTCTCGAGCATCGCTGATCGAATTGGACACCATTGTTTCGGAATTTGGTATCTGCCATATCTGCCTCAATATTGGCATGTATTACATTGAGGGAATGCCAGAGAGTTCATATCATACTGCGCTGGAACTTAATGCAAAATGGAAAGAGTCCGGTATTGGCGAAATTAGGCTTGTTCGGGCATTTAAGTATCATGGCAAAACCTATTGTTTTTATAAGAACGGGGCGGTTATCTCAGCTATTATTGGATCGGCTAATCTCGGTGTCTTAAAGCCGGAAGCGTCCAACCGCAGGCAGTTTGAAGTTGCTGCGATTACCGAAGTGCCGGACGAATGCAGTGCAGTAGCTGATTTGGTCGACCGATTAAAATCAGATGTATGCTCCGCGAACATCGAGGATATTACCGGCATGACGCTGATTCGTGAAGTCAACACCTCTCTCAACAACATCGAGAATGTAACGCAGATTCCGCGCACGGAAGTAGATTTGTATGCGGAAAGCCAGACTGAGATCTCTTTTGTGCTTCCCCTCAAGGTTCCGGCCTATGCCGAGCGCATGATTGACGATGGCAAGCATTTCACAAAATCTAACCTTAATGTCTGTTATGCGGCTCCACGCAATGCGCGGAAAGCCAGAGACTGGTATGAAACACAGCTTACTGTAAGCAAGAATATTACTCGAATGCCGGGATATCCAGATAAGAACCAGCCGTTTTTTGTTGCTACTGATGATGGATACTGGTTTAAGGTACATACCACCAGCGACGGCAACAAGCAGTTCAGCGCTGTTGGAAATGAGCTGATCATGGGGCGCTGGATCAAAGGTCGTCTTGCGGCGGCTGGGCTGGTGACTCCAGTTAATAACACGGTGGCCGATACCGAGCGCACCGGTATGATTACGCAGGAGATGCTTGAGGCTTATGGCTGTGACCGACTGGTACTTACAAAAACGACAAGAAAGGCGACTGACGAAGATGGGAACGAGCTTGACGTTTGGTTGTTCTCATTCGAAGCGGCACAGGAGTGATAGAGAATGCCGTATCTTAAAACATACTTGAAAACGATTACGGATCGAGGTAATCCCTGCCTCGCGGAATCCATATCCGGCACAGCAGAAGATGTAGGCGGGAAGTACCTGAAAACTTTCAGCTTCACTGATCATGAGATTGGCCTGCTGTTCGGTAATGTTCAGTCTGGCAAGACAGGCCAGATGTTTGGTATCATCTGCAAGGCCGCAGATCTTGGCTTCCCTGTATTTCTGATTCTTACCACTGACAACATCGTCCTCCAGCAACAGACACTTGACCGTGTCAAAGCGGATTTGGATGGATTCTGCATCTGCGGCGAGAATGACGGAGGGCTGTTCCAAGAGAATAACCTCCTTGAGCCAACAATTATCGTTCTCAAGAAGAATGTCCGTATCCTGAAACTGTGGGCGGGAATTTTGAACTCTACGGGTTTTATGAAAGGCAATCCGCTGTTTATTATTGATGATGAGGCTGATGCCGCTTCTTTGAATACCCTTATAAACAAGAACCGCCAGTCCTCAATCAACAGATATCTCGACTCAATAAAAAATGAATCTTCCAGCAGTATCTATCTCCAAGTGACTGGAACCCCACAAGCAATTTTCCTCCAGACTCTAAATTCCGGTTGGCATCCTTATTTTACATACTATTTTCAGCCCGGAGCCGCTTATCTCGGAGGCGATTTCTTCTTCCCAAAGAACCACAAGGCAGATTGCATCAGCTATCTGGAACGGATTGCCAATCCTGCGCTCTCGGTCGTGCTCCATCATCTCTGTGTCACCGGACAGATTCTGGCCTCGGGCGGCAAGGTCTGTAACTGTCTTGTTCACCCAAGTGTGCGCCAGAATGTCCACGAAAAGCATGCAAGGGAAATAAGCGAAGCACTGGTGTGGTGCAAAGAACATGCGGCTACTGACTTTAAGGACAAACTTCGTGAGGTCTACGATGTCATTGATCCGCAGAAGTATGCAAAGCTGTCTTTCGAGGGGGTATACAGCACTGCAGTTTGCCTGCTTGAATCAGATCAGATAAAGGTACTGGTTATGAACGGCAAAACCGAGGTTTCCAGCGAAGAATACTCTACCGGCTCCAATATTGTGGTTGGCGGCAATACACTCGGCAGAGGCGTAACTTTCCCAGGACTGCAGACTATCTACTATACCCGTTCCAGCAAGAAACCGCAGGCGGATACTATGTGGCAGCACAGTCGTATGTTCGGTTATGACCGTGATCCGGGCATGATGCGCGTATTCATTGATGAACCACTGTACAAGCTTTTCTCGGACATCAATGCCACGAACAATTCCATCATTGCACAGATTGAAAATGGGGCCGAGAAGATTAAGATTTACTATCCCGAGGGTCTTAATCCGACAAGGCCGAACGTCCTCGATAAGAAGAAAGTGTTCACGCTGTCAGGCGGTACCAACTACTATCCCTTTGATCCGGATAATGACTCGATTGATGAGTTGGACGAGCTTTTGAAGGTGTTTGATGATAAGACGCCGTCGTTCCAAGTTAATCTGCGCCTCATGAAAGAAGTTTTCCGACATATCACCTCTGCTGAGGACTTCAAAGTTGATAGTGTTGTTTCTGTGCTGGATACAATTCTGGCTGAGAAACCCGCCGCGCAAGGCGTGCTGATTGTCCGCAGGAATAGAGATGTTGCCAAAGGCACCGGTGCCTTGCTGTCTCCGAATGACTGGAATCTCGGAGCTTCAATAACAGATAAGGTTGTTCTTACGATGTATAAGATGACCGGAACAAAAGGTTGGGGAGGTCGGCAACTCTGGGTGCCGAACATTAAGCTCCCGAATGATATCGTTTATTACGATATTTCCGATGAAGAAGTGACCGAAGGATGAGAACAGACGATTTGACCCCGGAGCAGCGTCGAAAGAATATGCAGGCAATCAGAAGCAAAGACACGAGCATTGAAGTTGCCTTACGCAGAGCATTGTGGCAGGAGGGTATTCGCTACCGCAAAAACTACAAGGAACTGCCAGGAAAGCCCGATATTGCCATCACCAAGCATAAAATCGCTGTTTTCTGTGATTCGGAATTTTGGCATGGATATGATTGGGAAAACAACAAGTACAGAATTAAATCCAACCATGATTACTGGCTGCCGAAAATTGAACGAAATATTCAGCGTGACCAAGAAGTTAATATTCAGCTTGAAAGTAAATGATGGATTGTATTGCGGTTTTGGGGGTTTCAAATTAAACAAGATCTTCCTGAATGCGTTAATCTTATTAAAGCAACCATTTTTCAACGCTTGAAAGACAATACCACACAAATACTTTGAGGAGCATGCACAAATATGATTATTAGAGACATAAAGCAGACAATATTGTTTGAACCTTTAGGAGCTGATGTAAATGAGCTTTTTATTGTTTCCGGGTACGCCACTCCTAACATGCTGTCGTGGTATATAAAAAACCTTGAAGGAAAAACGAGAACGCCGATTAAAATTCATCTGCTCATAGGCATGATTCCATACGACGGTATCAGTGTTGGCGCACACGAGGGGTTTGTTCAGTTGATTCGTGATGACAAGCCAGAAGAAGTTGAGCAACTGGAATGCAGTTATCTTTTTGATATGCCTGCAGTAAATTCAAACATTTATATTTGGGCTAAAGATGGCAATCCGGTGTTGTCCTTTGCAGGTTCTGCTCATTTTGTTCAAAACGCTTTTGTTGGCACTCGCCGACAGGAAGTTATGATGCCTTGTGCGGTTGATGAAGCGATGAGAGAATATGAATCATTAATAGGGCGCAGCATATACATTAATCATGCAGAGATAGAAGAGTACATCACAATCCACCCGACACATCCTGTTTTTGACCGCGAGAATAATCTTGTCGAGGGTGTAGATGCGCTGGAGCGACAAGGGTATCCAGTAGTGCATCTCAGCCTCGTGACGAGAACAGGTGAACCGGGAAGACGCTCCGGGCTTAATTGGGGACAACGCCCGAATCGAAATCCCAATGAAGCATATATTCCTCTACCTGCAAAAATAGCAAGACAAGGTTTTTTCCCAATAGAAGGAGAACGCCACTTTACGGCCATTACTGATGACCGGCGTCAACTAATCCTTCGCGTTGAACAGCAAAATAATAAGGCTATTACAACTCCAGCAAGAAACAGTGACTTGGGGGAATACTTTCGCAATCGTCTCGGTCTTGCAAATGGTGCATACGTTGATCGTGCAGCATTAGATGCATATGGACGGACTGACGTTGCTTTTGTAAAGCTAGATGAAGAAACATATTATATGGATTTCTCGGTTTAATCGCATTAGCAGTTCTGCAGTACAAAGTGCAGACTGAATAATAAAAAAATAAAAGATAAAGGAGCAAGCAAAATGGCTAAAGCAGGAGATTATTATGAAATCACTCTCAAACAACCACATTTGGAGTGGGGAGAGCATAGGTATACTGACTCTCGCGGGATTGTTTATGGAGAAGGGTATATACCAATACCCGCAGATATTGCGTATTCTTTTGGACTTCTAAATAGTAATGGTACCCTAGGCGTAGATATACTTGGCAAGAACCTCTTTAATTGTATATCTTCCGATGGATACTATAACGGAGTAGTTCGTGCTCAAGGAAACCAATCAGATGAAAACTACGCAAAGCAGTTTTCCGGAAATAAAGATCTTAAAGCAATCGGGGATTGGTTTCATCAAGTTGGTGCTTCTGTAGGCGATACGGTATTGGTGGAGTGGATAAGCAATTCTGATATTGTAATTACGAAAAAATAAAACAAGGTCACGGCAGATCAAAAGTCGGTCGTGACCTTGTTTTTTTACTCTTCAATGGTTGCAGGCACCCATTCGTAGTCAATTCCAGCAAACGTTCTCAAAACAGCTTCAAAGATTATCTTAGCTCCTCTACATGGAACTGCCATTCCTATTTGTTTGCGGACACTTTCTTTACCGCCGACAAAGTGATATGTATCAGGAAATGTCTGTAATCGAGCACGCTCTCTATTTGTAAGTGCTCTCGGCTCTGCCCAATGGTATATGTGTGTTCCTCCGCCTCCGCTTCCAGTTACAGTATATGCTGGTCTATCTGGGTCAAGGCGCTTATAGATTTGACTGATTCTCGCACCATTCACATTTAAACGTAATTCTTCAGGTAAATCAGCAGTAAAGGCATTCTGCCCAGGCAAAATATGCTCCAGTCGTCTTACAACGGTGGGGGACTGCCGTGTGAGTTCATTGTTCAAAGCATCTGGTGGAATTGGCGGTACTTCAATTGCGGTTCTGCATGAATTATCTACGCCAGCATATGGGGCAAAGGAAGGAACACGGTATTCAAGATCAATGTCATTCCTTATTCCGATTATTATTATCCGGTGCCTGGCTTGAGGAATACCATAGTTTTCAAATTTATATAGATTTGGAACAATGTGATACCCTGCACCTTTTAGTTCTTCAATAATCTGTTTAAAAGCACGACCATCATTTGCATTTCGCAACCCACCAACATTCTCAGCTAAAAACCATTGCGGCTGGAACAATTCTAAAGCGTGAACACCATACCGATATAGCGGCCCGAAAACGCCATCCATTCCTCTCTGCTCCCCAACCACACTGTAGTCGTTGCACGGAAACCCAAAAGCAAGAGCATCAATTGGAGCGAGCTGTTCCATATTGAATGTGCGAATATCTGCATGATAAACAGTTTCCGGGTGATCGGGACAGATATTTTCGCGGTAAGTATTGCATGTATCCTCATCATAGTCATTTGCCCATTGATGGACAATAGCATACTCCGGGTTACCAATATCGGCATTTATTGCACCCCATGCTATTCCGCCAGGACCACAAAACAACTCACCTAAACTAAACGGCATCTTTAACCCTCCTTATAAGAAGTACATGATTTGCGGTAACTCAAATAATCCACAAACAACTGGACAGCAGACAATTCCTCGTCCGAAAGATTTTCGATTCCTGCTATGCTTGGCCTGGAATGTTTACAGCTTGAAGTGAATCCTGCTATTGATAAAAACTCTTCTTCTGAAAAATCCAATGCTTTTACCAGTGCGCAAACTGTGTCCCATCTAAGATTAGGGCGCTCCTCATTTTCGATTTTGCTGATAGTGCTGTCACTAACTCCACTTATTCTGCTGAGATCTTGTAAAGATAGGCCAGCGGATTCGCGGTGTGCTTTTATTATTTGTGGAATACTACACATACTTATCACCTTTTTTTATTTTACCTCAACTGCTGCGTTTTGTCAACATTTATTTAATATTTGCTGCGAATAGGCAGCGAATATACAATCGTTTTTTCTGGACTTCCGCTTTTCTTTGCAGTATGTGTTTGGATCATAAAGGCTGTACGGTATCAGTCTTTCGGTAATATATGAGAGAGTTTACGACGTTCCCGGTTCGAAATACGCCTTTCCGAAAATGGTCAGAACTTCCCACAGAGAAAGTTATCTGTTCAGGTCTTCAATCAAAAAAATGATTATTAAACATTGTTTCTCTATGTACAGAATTTATGTTTTATTATCTTTAATGATTACATAAAAGCCATAGACTGTCCATAACCCAAATTAATATACCGCAACTAAGTGCAACTCCTTGACTATTCGTAACGAATAGCATAAAAAAACAGATTCGAACTTTAATTATATAGTTGGCTCGCCTTGACTTATGTTATCATATATGATAACATAAGTATAATGATAAAGAAGGTGAAAAAATGGCTGACAGAAATGACATTACCTCAAAACGTCAGGAAATCATCGCCAAGCTGACGCAGGCAAGACTTGAAAAAGGTTTGTCACAGGCACAGCTTGCCGAATTGGTCGGGACGCAGCGTTCCAACATCTGCCGTATTGAAAACGGCGGTCAAAATCTATCTCTCGATTTACTGATAAAGATTTCCAATGCGCTCGATAAAGACGTCAGCGTTTTGTTAGAAGAAAAGCGCTCACAAACGACTAACACTTATTATCTAAAACTTTATGATGAAGTTCTCGTCACCTTTTCTCTGCAAGAAAAAGGCTTGGAAGGCTTGGTTGCCGAAATACTCTCCTATGATGAGAGTAAATCGCATTTGTTGCCCGTCAATATGGAGCTGACCTCAAAAGGAATTGTCAAATGGCTTTCGCATCGCGTCATTCCAAAAAACAGAGCATTCGTGGACGAGATTCTAAAAACCTTCGGCTTAAGCAACAACGATACGAAAGGAATCATTGACGTATGCATGGGGCTTTCTTTGAACGACAGTTATTGGGTAACACCGGTGGAGTTCAACGGAAAATTCGCCCTATACAACCTGTTTGAGAATCCGTTCTCGGAGGCGTTGTCTCTGGTGGCATACACAGGCATAGGAAGTGCCAATAAAGAGTTTTCCACCTCTCCTGAATTTACGACAAACGGTATGCTGCGCAAGGCATGGCGAAATATCGAAGATGATGGAATCTATCTGTACAAGGGCGGTACAGAAGGCGCGGCAAACGCCGGAAATGAGCCGTACAGCGAGTACTATGCCTATCAAATCGCAAAAGCGATGGGGCTGGACTGTATTGAATATGACCTTGAAAACTGGAAAGGTATTCTCGCCTCAAAATGCCGCCTGTTTACGGACATCAACACATCTTTCGTACCAATCAGCAATTTGATAAATGACAGGACACTGAAAAACGCGCTGGATTATTACTCCTCGCTTGGCAAGGAGTTTTACGACGCGATATGCAGTATGTTGGTGTTTGACGCGTTAATTTACAACGAGGACAGACATTTCGGCAATTTCGGCGTATTGCGTGACAATCATACAGGCAAAATTCTGAAACCCGCACCGATATTCGATAACGGATTATCCTTGTTTAACTTCGCTATGGCAGACGATGTTAAAAATCTTGGTGAGTACGCAAAGACAAGAACAACACCCTACGGCGTTTCCTTCGAGGAAGTATGCAAGGCGGTAATGAGTAGCAAGCAAAAGTCGCAGCTCCGCAAACTGCTGAATTTCAAATTCAAACGACACCCGTTCATCAATCTTCCGGAAGAACGCCTCACAGCAATTGAAACGCAAATTGCTGTCAGAACAAGAGAGTTGATGTCGATTCCGATTGTCAAGAGTTAAAACTTATATTCTCGGAATACATGTAAAACATCTTTATCTATATGAAATAAAGCATCTGTCCATGTGGTTTTTATGCGTGTGATAGATGTTTTTTTATTGAGCTATCCTAATTAAACCTCCTGTTAAATTATTATAAAAATAGATTTACAGACTTGTTTACCTTTTACATCTTAATTATCTCATATAAGGTGTCCAATAAAACGCCCTATGCTCTTTGCGTTTAGTACGAAAAAGGTACGAAAAAATCTGGCGGAGTCGTAGCTCCGCCAGCGTGAATTGGTTTATTCACAGTAAGATTTGATACACTCCGAAACAAACTCTGCTGTACCCTCGCCGTGTTTGTCGATGTTGGTTTTAAAACGTTCGTCAGCTACATACATCTGACCGAGACCTGCAAGGATTTCGTTTGTGCAGGTGTAGAAGTTGTCGGTGATACACTGCTGTAATTTTTCAACCTGTACTTTCGCAGGCTCGTCATCAGGCGAAATACCGCTGCGGTTGAGCTCAGCAAATTCCTCAAATACCGCGTCGAGTAAAACCGCCGACTTGCTGAAATCCGTGTTGCGTTGTTGGCTTTCTTTGTACGCGTCGGTGTTGCCCCAGCGTTGTTTTACTTCCTCCGCGTATTGATTTTTCAGGACATCGTAGTCGTTATTTGTTTTCATAAAACCCTCTCCTTTCTCCACGCTGTCGATTGCAGCAATCAGCTGCTCCAGCCGTTCTTTTTTCGAGAGCAGCAGCTTACGTTGACGCGACAGCGCCTGCTGTTTGTCGTATTCGGGTGAGGATAAAATCTCCGCGATTGTTTTCAGCGAGAAATCCAGTTCGCGGTAAAATAAAATTACCCGCATTCGCTCCAAAGATTTTTCGTCATAAAAACGGTATCCATTTTGCGCGTCAATCTCGGACGGTTTCAGCAAACCGATTTCGTCGTAGTAGTGTAGCGTGCGCACGCTCACGCCTGTCAGCTCCGCGAATTCTTTAATCTGCATTTTCATTTTCCTCACCTCGGGTTCTATGATAACCTATGACGCAGCGTCAGAGTCAAGTGTTTAATGAAAATATTTTATAATATTTTTTTCGAAAACGCAACGGTTGCAATTACTTGCCGCATGTACTATAATGGGTTATAACCTATCGAAGGAGGCAAACATAATGGATTGTATTTTTTGTAAAATATTAAACGGGGAGCTTCCCTGCTCTAAGCTGTACGAAGATAATACAACGATTGCCATCATGGATAGGACGACGTTGACGGACACATTCTTGTCATTCCGAAGAAGCACTTTAAAAATATTCTTGACTGCGACAGTGATACGCTTCACGACATGATGGATACCGTGCAAAAGGTTTCCCGTCACCTTGTCGACAACTGCGGTTATGACGGCGTGAACCTGCTCAACGCAAGCGACGAAAGCGCAGGGCAGTCGGTGCCGCATTTCCACATTCATATCATTCCGCGCAAGCGCAATGACGGCATTGATGGATGGCCTGTTTTCAAAGGTGCCAAAAAGAGTTATTCATATCATTTTGAAAAATTGAAAATGAACGGTTGACAAATCCCTTTTCAGAAATTATAATAAAACCAACCTATAAAGAGTGCGCGAGAGACAAGCTCGTTGACCGCACACCAACCTGCGATATGTAAGGTGGTAAAGCTTGAATGATGGGTAGCGTTGCGACCGCCGCCGGTGGCGGATAAAGGGAGCAAAAGCGCTGCGCAAAATAAGGAGTTGAAGGAGCAGTTTTAACTGCAACGCGCAACGACTATATTTTGCGAGGGTAATCCTTTGATTTACTACGCTCATCAAACGATGGGCGTTTTTTCGTGCTCCGAATAGGAATAAATTTTGGAGGATTGAAAATGAAAACAATCAAAAATCTTATTAACCCCGACAAAAAAGTCTATGTAAAAATGAACGGCGCTGATGACTGCAAGCGGTTCTTCTACCTTGCGGAAAAAGAAGGATTTTTATTCGGCGGTGGCGCGTACCCTACCGAAAAACAGTATTCAGATTTGATTGCGGTGCTGCCGGATAAGACGCTTTGCTATGTCAACACTTACGGAAGAATCGCTACTCAATCAGGCGCAGAAAATATTATTGTTTATGACTGCGAAAAACTGTTCGCTGATTGAACAACTGTAACTAAATAATCAAAAAAACTGTTCTGACACCGCGCTGATTTATATCGGCGCGGTATGCTGTATTTATTCCTCAACAAAAATAAAAATTTCCGAACAAATATTCTAATTTACTATTGACACGGGTTTCCGAATGTGTTAAAATATAGATAGAAAATTAAATATTTTATCTTTTACTTATTACATAGCTTGATAATGTATCTTCAAGCAATATTTCTTGAGTTTGACTCGCTTACTTTTTACATATCACAATCGCGCCAAGGGAGCAGTGCGTGCGTTGTGACTTGACAAGTAACGGGTCTTTTTTGTTGCCCGAAAGAAAGGACAGGTAAATTTGGTTTACAAAACCTATGATGAACTTCCGTTGTTCATCGACGTGAAAACCGTCTCGAGCGTGCTCGGCATCTCGCGCTCGGGAGCGTATGAACTGATGCACGAAAAATCTTTTCCGACCTTGAAAATCGGTGCGCGCATGGTAGTGCCGAAGGAAAAATTTATCAAGTGGGTGAACGACAATGCCGGCAAGTGATTTTGTCAAAACTCTCTGCAAATTCTTTGTTCACAAATCTCCGCCTCGCGTTGGAAATTACTTCCCACTGCCCAATGAGATTTTCAATTTAGATTTGTGCGCCGGAGAAATCGCGCTGTACAGTTATCTGATGCGGATGGAAGACCGCAAAACTTATTCTTGCTACCCCTCGTTCAAAACAATCGGCAACGCTCTTCGTATGAGCCGCAACACTGTGATGAAATACGTTCACAGCCTTGAAGAAAAAGGCTTGATAAGCACCGAGCATACGAGTGTGATTACGCAAGAGGG
>OCTW011493204.1_pt1 | contig 14706 bp, 11 predicted proteins | sample 1539671 | NCBI WGS metagenome assembly OCTW01 (sample SAMN02144230, study PRJEB22623) | gut metagenome | biome: sheep rumen | host: Ovis aries | place: New Zealand
GTGGGCACGGCTGTGAACGGCCTTGCGGCGGGCGCGGGCCAGAATCTTCTAAACAGCCTGGGCCAGACAGGCCGCCAGGAGGGGGACTTCCTCATCGACGGATCCACCCTGGTCCGCTACATCGGCCAGAGCGAATATGTCCGCGTGCCCGACGGGATCATCAATATCGGCGCGGAGTCCTTCCACAATGCGCGCGTCGTCAGTGTCGAACTCCCCGACAGCGTGACGGAGATCCGCGAGGGCGCCTTCAGCGGCTGTGAGCACCTAGAGCGCATCCGTCTGTCCACACGCCTGCTGGTCATCCGCAAAAACGCCTTCCAGAGCTGTATCTCCCTGTCCGACATCGCCCTTCCCGCCAGCCTGCAGGAAATCGACAAGGCGGCCTTCTCCGCCTGCCCGGAGCTTCCGGCGGTCACGGAGTTCCTGCACCGCAAGGAGGCGGAGGCCAAGGACGCGGAGTACCTGCGCAGCCGCAGGCCCGTCTGGCGCCGCCAGGGACGCTGCCAGTACTGCGGCGGCTTCTTCAAGGGAGGCCTCAAGGGGGTCAAGGTCTGCAGCATGTGCGGCATGGAAAAAGACTACTGATCAGCCCGCGCCGTTCCATGCGGGGCTGCCGGCAAAAACACCGCGGCAAACGGTCCTCTGATTATCCATCCGGGTCTGTTAAGAAGCCTGTTTTCTATCCTTCGGTTTTCTATCCTTCGTCACAAAATTTTCGCGAATTCGTAGATATTTTCTGATAATTTGTGGTATAATAAAATAGACTATGAGTATTTTATTATTAACTGCCGGAGGGAGCGCAGTCAGGAAAACAGGATCTGTCATCGGGGAATCTTCTTACAGCGCTCCAATCGACGAGAAGGGGTGAAAAAATGGCAGCAAGAGCAGGAACAGAGAGCAGGAAGAAGACAGCCACACAACGTCAGAAGGAAGAGGAAAAGAGGGAAAAGGCCGAAAAGCTCACTGCGCAGCGAAGCGCATTGCAGAGCCGGCTGGCCGCAGTCGACGCACTCCGCAGCGGATTTACGCTGCCGGATCTGACGGGCGCCGCTGTGGAGCACACGCAGTATGGAAGCGGGACAGTTGAGGCACAGCAGGGCGCTGTGATCACGGTGTGCTACGGCACATCCGTCAAAAAACAGAAGCTTCCCTTTGTTGTCGCCGGCGGTTTCATGCATCTGCAGGATGAGGAGATGGAGACACAGCTCACTCAGCTGGATGACCTGAACCGTCAGAAGGATTCACTGGAGAAGGAGATCCAGTATCTGGCCAGCCTTCTCAGTGATCTTGAAAGGGCCTGAAACCATCTCCGGCCGGTGCCGGCACCAGGTGACGGAAGACCAGACCCATTGCTCCGCAGCACCGGCAGCGTCCGGAACGCGGAAGATCAGACCAAATGCTCCGCAGCACCGGCAGCGTCCGGAACGCGGAGCATTCTTTTTTTACAAAACCTGTAACCTGTACGCGGGGGCTTCCGACTCTATGAGTGTAAGGCATTCACACAGACAGGCGGAGGACGCTGTTCATGCGGGCAGGCCGTATCCGGCGCAGGACACGCAGGCAGGTCTTAGCCGCCGGTCTGTCTTTTCAGAAGATACATGGAGGAAGGAAAATGAAGAACAGAAGGAAAAAGACTGCAGCGGCCGCCGCCGCACTCATGCTCGCGGGTCTGATGGCTTTCCCCGCAGCAGCGGCACCGCAGCCGGCCTGCATCGCGGGAGCCAGGTCGGACCGCGAGCTGACAGCGCAGACCATGAACAGCACCTACCTGCTGCCGGACAGTGATACCTACTATATCACCGAGGCGGATATCAGCTGGATGGATGACAATGAACTGATGCTGGCCAGAAATGAATTCTATGCGCGCAAGGGACGCAAGTTCGTCACCAAATCCATCCGCGAGTATTTTGAGCGGCAGGGCTGGTACCACGGAACGATCGAACCGGACGCCTTCTCCCCGGACCTCTTCAACCGGTATGAGCAGGCAAACGTTGATTTTATTGTCGCCTACGAGAATAAACGCCAGCAGAAAAAGCAGGCATCCTCCCAGGAGGTCACTGTGCTCCAGCAGCTGCCGCCGTCTACAGAGACGGATGAGTACACGGGGCTGACAAGCCTGTATGCGGACTCCATCCGGGAGGACTGGTCGGATGAGGAACTCACCCTGTCCGGTGTCAATTCGCTGACAGGCGAACTGGACCAGCCCGCGGATGCCGGCTATCTCTACCGCGACCTCGACGGCGACGGGAAGGCGGAGCTCCTGATCGGCCCCTCGGACAGCCAGCTGTACGGAAGCGGAGCGGTCTTTGAGATCTACACGATCGAGGACGGCCTGCCCGTGGAGGTTGCCTCCAGTTCAGAGAACAGCATGTATTATCTCTGCGGCGACAATACCATCCTGCGGGAAAAGGTCTTCTCCGACGGAAAGTGGGAGCTGGACTATTACAAGCTTGTCGACGGTGAGCTGATCTACAAGGACCTGCTCATCATGGATGAGAGCCGGAACGCGGCAAATCCCTGGTTTATCGTCAAAAACGCGGAGATGATCTGGGAGGACGCGGACCCCGACGCGACGGGAACCTCCTGGATCCCGGACCAGGAATACGCCCCCATTGAAGAGAAGAAGGCCATGGAGCTGCGCGCGTCCTATGCGACCGAGCCCCTGGTGTTCACTGCCATGCAGTGAGGAGGTGCGGCGGTAAACGCTCTTTGCTCTTTACAGCGCTTACCGAACAGGGCTTGAAAAAAAGAAAACTGACGGCATATCAAAACGGAGCCCGGAGGATCGGTCAAATCCTCCGGGCTTTTTTGCATGTTTCTGCTGCCTGTCAATATGTTTCCAGGCAGTTTTTCTTTCCGGATTCTGTCAGTCTGCCTGCGCTGTGCAGATTCCTGTTTCCGGAGCTTCCGTGCACCCCGCTTATTCCCAGAAGTCCTTTGCGCCGGTCTCGGGGCTGAGTGCGTCGCGCAGTTCCATCATGGCTGTGTAATTGGGCAGGAGGAAGACGGGGCAGGTCTCTTCCTTCAGCTTCTGCACCAGGAGACTGTAATCGGTGACAAGCTCCGTGCGGTCCTCTGCCGCACCGGCCCGCTGCAGGCGGGCGTAGAGGTCCTGTGCCCGGTCACCGCCCACATACAGATGCCGCAGGTGCGGGTCCGAGACCAGCTTCTCATAGTCCGTGTTCTCGATCCAGGAGATGTCATGTCCGTCGCCGGTCCGGTCATTGAGGCAGAGGACGGCGGAGAAATCCTCGTCAAAGCCGGTCACATAGGAGAAGGCCTGATTGCAGCCGGCAGGGTTTTTGACCAGGATCATCTGCAGGCGGATGCCGTGCAGGTCGAAGGTCTCCATCCGGCCGAAGGCGGACCTGACGGTCGCCAGGCCTTCGACAGCCTCCCGGGCAGGCAGGCGCAGGGCCCGGATGGCGGCCACCGTGGCGGCGGCATTGTAGACATTGTAGACAGCGGGCAGGGCGATCATGACCTCTTGCGTGCGGGCTGCCGCCGGCTGGCCTTTTTGTGAGGCCGCGGTTCCATCGTCTGCGGCGGTGAGACCGGCCGCAGCCTGCTGTACAGCGGAGCCGGCGTCCGCTCCGGAAGGGGATATCGGATCCTGGTCTGCCGCAGCCTTCCTGCTGCCGAGCGGCCGGAACTGCATCCGGACGCGGCTGCCGGCGGGAGTCATCTCATCGATCGAGAGGACCGACACATCCGGATCAGGATGGCGGTAGCCGCACTCGGGGCAGCGGTAGCCGCCCAGGTGGGCGTAGATGTGATAGTCATATTCATAGGCGCCGCCGCACTTGGGGCAGCTGCCGGCATCGGAGAGATCGACATTGCCCTGTTCCCCGACCGCGGCGTCCATGCCGTACCAGACCACCTTGTTGGGGACCCCGATCGCCAGGGAGGCGGAGAGGGGTTCGTCGGCATTGAGGACCAGAACGGATCCGGGGCTTCGCTCGACACCGGTTCGGATCTCCTTCAGCGTGTTCTGGACACCGCCGTAGCGGTCGACCTGATCGCTGAAGAGGTTGGTGACAACAATGGCCTTCGGGCGCAGGAAGGGGACGACCTGTTTAAGGGCGGCCTCGTCGCACTCGATAACGGCGTAGTCGTGCAGGGGGCGGCCCCGCCAGTCCGTGCTGCAGATGAGGTCGGAGGCGATGCCGTGCAGGAGGTTGGCGCCGGACTTGTCCCGCAGGCAGTCGTGGCCGGCGGAGCTGAGCGCATGCTCGATCATATTGCAGGTCGTGGTCTTGCCGTTGGTCCCGGTGACAACGATGATCTTCATGCCCCGCGAGACGGCGGTGAGGACGCCCGGGGAGAGCCTGAGCCCCACGATCCCGGGGATGGCGGTGCCGCCGCGCCCTGTTTTGCGCAGGATGAGCCGGGTGAGCTTACCGGCGGCAACGGCGGGTATGGTCATGACGGAGTTCTTCTTTTTCATATTGCTGGCTGTGACCTCCTGTTCACAAACATGTATGGTTTACTCATACATTCCTGTGGATTCACGTGGATTTATTTGGATTTATGTTGATGTGTCCTCCTCAGCGGAGCCGCGGAGATGGACGATGTTGCGCGCACTCCTGCGGCGGTCCTCCTCGACCGCTGCATAGTGCTTGCGGGTGGTATTGACGTCCTTGTGCCCCAGGACATCGGCGACCAGGTAGATGTCGCCGGTCGCCCGGTAGAGGCTGGTGCCGTAGGTGCTGCGGAGCTTGTGCGGCGTGATCTTTTTGAGCGCGGTCGCAAGGCCGGCATATTTTTTGACCAGGTTTTCGACGGCGCGCACCGTGATGCGGCGGTTCTGGAGGGAGAGGAAGAGTGCCCGCTCGTGGCCCTCCCTGGGCAGGATCCGGGCGCGCTCCTCCAGGTATTCCCGGAGGGCCACCTCGACCTCGTCTCCAAAGTAGACGATGGACTCGTAGCCGCCCTTGCGGTGGACGCGCAGGCCCTTGTCCTTGAAATCGATGTCATCCAGATCCAGGCCGACACATTCGGAGACGCGGATGCCCGTCCCCAGAAGGAGGGTGAGCAGGGCCACATCCCGGACCTTTGTCTTGTCGTGGAAGCGGAGCTGGTTCCGTGTCAGGTCCGCCCCTGTCTCCGCCTTGTCCAGCATGCGGGCGACCTCGTCGGCGTCCATCCGGATGATGGGCTTTTCGTGGAGTTTGGGCAGGGGGACCAGGGCGGTCACATCCTTGTCCAGCATCTCCGATGTGTAGAAGTATTTGAAGAGGCTCCGGACCGCGGAGAGCTTGCGCGCCTTGCCGCGCGCGTCATTGGTGAAGACCTGCCCGTCCTTTTCGTAGCAGCTGAGGTATTCGAGGAATTCCTCGATGTCCTCCTTGCCGATCTGCTCCAGGACAGAGAAGGGAAAGTCGCGAAGCGGCGTATCCCGCAGCGTGCTGTTTTCATTTCTGAGAAACTCAAAAAAGACCCGCAGATCGTAGGCGTAGGCCAGACGCGTCCGCGCCCCGGTCGTCCCCTCGATCCCCCGGAAATACTGGCGGCAGAAGCGCGGCAGCCCGTCCAGGATCTCCCGCATCTTCTGCGTGCTGCGGATGTCCTGCGTGCGGGCATATTTTTCGGGCCTGGTCTCCATATGTTTTTTGACAGCCATGTTTCCTACCTTTATAATATGATGAAAACAGCGAGTCAAGCGGACGCAAATGCCGAGCTTGCTCGAGCATTTGCGGACATTTGACGAGCGTCACACATGAGGAAGGAGCCGTTTTGCGCAGGTTTAACGCGCAAAACGAGCGGAATCCGAATGTGTGAAGCATTGCGTGAGCGCCCTTGGCGCGAAGCAATGCGGGGTTTTCATCAGATGAGCCAAAAACAGCGAGTCATAGCGGAAATGAACTGCATAGCAGTTCATCAAATGCCGAGCTTGCGAAGTTTTCAGCAAATGAGCAAAACAGCCCTTATTTGTGCGGGCGTCTTCAGTGCATTTTATAACGGGATACAGGAAATTACAACGCGTAAAAGACACAGAAAGCAGAGGATATAAGGATCGATGAAGATTCTGATCATGAGTGATTCGCACGGCCACCACGACCTGGTCCGCCGGGCGATCGGCCAGGAGGCCCCGATCGACATGCTGATCCATGCCGGCGATGTGGAGGGAGACCTGGAGCAGGTCCTCGGACCCGGCCGGGATTATGAGCTGCGTGTTGTCGCAGGCAATATGGACTGGTCGGACCGGCTGGAGGATGAGCTGTGTTTTCCGATCGGAGACCATCATCGAGTCTATCTCACGCACGGCCACCGGCTGGGTGTCCACAGCGGGACATACAGGCTGGTCGAGAGGGCCCGGAAGAAGGGGGCGGACATCGCTGTCTACGGGCACATCCATGTCCCCGACTACGGGACGGAGGAGGGCGTGCTGGTGATCAATCCCGGCAGCATCGCCAAGCCCCGTCAGCAGGGCTGGCGCAAGAGCTACGCCGTGATGACGGTCGATGAGGACGGAAAACTGGACGTGAAATTCAAATACCTGCCCCGGAGCCCCTTTTTTTGAGCAATTTGGCCAACAGGAATGGGGACGCCCCTGCGGGGGTCAGCTGCTGCGGGTATCAGAATTACAGGAAACCGGCCGGATGGCAATGATGGTACTGGCGACAGCCGGCACAGCCGGAAGGAACGAAAGATAACGATACAGTTTGTCTCCGGAAAGTGGATGACAAACAGGAAAGGAAGGAACAAAGATGACGATCATACTGGCTGCCAGTCTTCTGCCGCCCCTGTATCTGCTGTGGAGAGTCTACAAAAGCGACAGTATCGAAAAAGAACCGGTGGGCCTTCTGGTCACGATCTTTCTGTGCGGCATGCTTTCCACCCTGCCTGCCGGCATCCTGGAAGGGATCGGCCAGAACGTCCTCGCGGCTTTTATCAACCCCGAGGCGGATGCGTCCTCTTTTGGCGGAACAGTCACCGTCTTCAACCTCCTCTTTTATTTTATCGTCGTAGGAGGCGCGGAGGAGCTGGTCAAATACTGGGCTATGCGGATCCCTACCTGGAAAAATCCCGAGTTTGACTACGTCTTTGACGGCGTGGTCTACGGCGTGACGGCTTCACTGGGCTTTGCGGCCCTGGAGAATGTACTCTATGTCCTGGACAGCGGCCTTGTCACGGCCGGTGTGCGGGCCTGGACCGCCATCCCCCTGCACTGCATCACCGGTATTTTCATGGGACATTATTACGGGATCGCCAAGGTGGCGGATATTTATCATGACTATGCCGTCCGCGGCCGCATGCTGCGGCGCAGCATTCTGATCCCTGTGCTGATCCACGGCGCCTATGATTTTATCGCGACCTCCGAGAATGAGATCCTCGTCTGTCTCTTCTTTGTCTACATTGTCCTGCTGGATATCGCCGCCATACGCTCACTCAGGCGCTACTCGAAAAATGATGTGCGCATGTACTGAGGCCGGCTGACAGCTGGTTTTTGGACAACTGCCGCAGGCAGATATTTCCTAAACCGGAACCCGCACCTGTCGGAAGAGATTTCCGAAGAGGGTTCCGGTTTCACTCCGTTCTACGGACTGACAGGAAGCTGACAAAAGACTGACAAAACGGCCTTCCTCCCGCAAAAAAACCGAAAACTGTTTTTCGAAAAAAGCGGTTGACATCGCTTTGGAAGTGCGGTATATTATCTATTGTCCGTTGCGGAAGCAAAGGAAAACAAAAAAGATATGCGATAGTAGTACAGTTGGTAGTACGCCACCTTGCCAAGGTGGAGGTCGCGAGTTCGAGCCTCGTCTATCGCTCTGGTGAGATCCTTCGGGAGCTGCCGTCCAAGTTCATATGCGATAGTAGTACAGTTGGTAGTACGCCACCTTGCCAAGGTGGAGGTCGCGAGTTCGAGCCTCGTCTATCGCTCTTTCAAACCCGGAAACCAGCGATGGCTTCCGGGATTTTTTTCTGCAGAACAGTGCGCAGATAGTCTGTTTTGTGAAGAGTAATACCTGTTAAAATGACACCGGCGCAACCGGCTGGGTGCCGCCGGAAAGGAAACAAATGGGACAGTTTCTGGAATCGATCGAGAAAATGAGAGTCAGCCTGCCGCCTATGGATGCGGCGAAGCTGAAATATGTTGCGGTGGTCACCATGCTGATCGACCACGCCGCATGTGTTTTCCTGGAGCGGACACAGACGGCGGACGGCCGATATCTGATGGATGTACTGGCCGGCGGTGCCCTGCTGGACAGGATCCTGCGGGCTGTGGGCAGACAGGCTTTCCCGGTCTTCTGTTTTTTTCTGGTAGAGGGCTTCTTCTATACGCGCAGCAGGGTGCGCTACCTGATCAGACTGGCTGTCTTTGCCCTGCTTTCCCAGGAGCCCTTCCGGCAGTGTATTTTCCCCCGGTCGGATCAGCTGCATGCCAACGTGATGTGCACGCTGCTGCTGGGGCTGCTGGCGATCTGGTGTATCGACGCCCTGGGGACTGTATTCCTGGAGGATCCCCCGGGGGACGGAGTGCATGTGGAGCCCGGATATACCGACGGCCATGGCGCGCCGGCGGGAGCTGAAAATAATCCGGACATCCGGGAGGCTGCGGGGCCTGCCGGGAAAGAGGAGAAAAGTGTCCTGGCCCGGTTTTTCTGTGAACTGCCGGGCGGGAAAGCTGCGGAGAGCCTTCTGCGGCGGGGAATCTTCCTGCTGGCGGCCGCAGGTACTGTATACGGCTTCTGCCGGCTCGGCATCCTGGTCCGCACTGATTACAGCTACGGCGGGATCGTACTGATTATACTGCTCTACCTTCTGCGTGACTACAGAATCTGTGCATTGTTCTTTTCCTGGCTGTGGCTGGGGTGGTATAATCAATTTGAGATTTATGCCGCGCCTGCTTTTTGGCTGCTGGCATGCTACAATGGGAAACGCGGCAGACAGCAGAAATACTTTTTCTACGCGTTTTATCCGGCGCATCTGGCGCTGCTGTGGGGGCTGCGGGTCCTGCTGTTTCCGTGAGAGCCGCTGCGGCCAGCCCGCGGGGACAGTCCGATGCGATCGCAGGTGCCTGGGCCCGCGGCACAAGCACCGGAGTGAATAATCTAGTATCGACAAGAGTTTTCAACCTTTTTAAGGTTCAGTTTCGACGATGATCGGAGGGCCGGGGATCCGGACCGTGACGGGAGGGAATGATGGAACTGAAATTTATCGGTGCCGACCATGAAGTGACGGGGAGCTGTCATTATCTGCAGGTTGGAAACAAGAATATCCTGATCGACTGCGGCATGCGGCAGGGAGGAAACAAATTTGAGAATTCCCCGCTCCCTGTGTCCGCGGACAAGATCGATTTCGTCATCGTGACACATGCCCACATCGACCACACGGGCATGCTGCCCAAACTCTATAAGGACGGCTTCCGCGGCCAGGTGGTCGCGACGGAGGCGACGGCCAGCCTGTGCGACATCATGCTGCGCGATTCCGCCCACATCCAGACCATGGAGGCCGAGTGGAGAAACAAAAAGGAGAAGCGGGGCGTCGGGATCGAACCCTTCGAGCCCGTCTATTCGATGGAGGACGCGATGAACCTGATCCGTCTCATCGCCCCCTATTCCTACGGCAAGGTCTATACCCTCTGTGAGGGCGTCCGCTTCCGCTTTACGGACATCGGCCACCTGCTGGGATCCGCCAGCGTGGAGCTGTGGCTGACCGAGGGCCGGACGGAGAAAAAGATTGTCTTTTCCGGCGACATCGGCAACAAGGACCAGCCCCTGCTCAAGGATCCGGCCTATACGGATGAGGCGGACTATGTCGTCATGGAATCGACCTACGGCGACCGCCTGCACGAGGGCGACTGGGCGCCGCCGGTGGAGGAGCTGGCCCAGATCCTGCGCGATACCTTCGCGCGGGGCGGCAACGTGGTGATCCCGTCCTTCGCAGTGGGCAGGACCCAGGTCATCCTCTATTACCTGCGCCAGATCAAGCAGCACAACCTGATCCCGGAGTACAAAAACTTCCCTGTCTATGTCGACAGCCCCCTGGCGGTCGACGCGACGGAGATCTTCCTGGCCAATGAGCAGACCTGCTATGATGAGGAGGCCCTGGCCCTGCTCAGGGACGGCGTCAATCCCATCACTTTCCCGGGACTCAAGCTCACGATCTCGACCGAGGAGTCCAAGATGATCCTGGAGGACTACGATCCCAAGGTCATCATCAGCGCCTCCGGCATGTGCGACGCGGGGCGGATCAAGCACCACCTCAAGCACAACCTCTGGCGGCCTGAGTGCACGGTCCTCTTCGTCGGCTATCAGGCGGTCGGTTCTCCCGGGCGCCGGATCCTGGACGGCGCGGAGGAGATCAAGATTTTCGGTGAATCCGTGGCGGTCCAGGCCAGGATCGAGAGTCTCAAGAGCCTGTCCGGCCACGCGGACCGGGACGGCCTGCTGGACTGGCTGGGCGGCTTTACAAGGAAGCCCCGCCAGGTCTTCGTCGTCCATGGAGACGACGAAGTGGCCACCGGCTTTGCCATGCTGCTGGGAGACAAGGGCTACTCCGCCATGGCCCCCTACAGCGGGACGCGGTTTGACCTGGCGACCGGCAAATTCATCGAGATCACGAAGGGCGTGCCGCTCGCCAGGAGCACAAAGGGCAGGACCGTCTCCGATTCCTATACCAGGCTCAAACTGACGACAAAGCGTCTGCAGGAGCTGGTGGAGGAGAGCACCGGCCTTCCCAACAAGGACCTCGACAAGTTCTCGAAGGAGCTTGAGAAGCTGATGGAAAAATACCGCACATAAGGCGGGATTCCCGAGGAGTAAACATATGAATCTCATTGCAGCAGTAGATCGCAACTGGGCGATCGGAAACAAGGGACAGCTTCTGGTCCGCATTCCCAATGACCACAAGATGTTCCGCCAGGAGACCCTGGACAAGGTCGTTGTATACGGGCGCAAGACCCTGGAGACCTTCCCGCTGGCACAGCCCCTGGACAGGCGGGTCAACATCATTCTGTCCGCCAATCCGGACCTGGTGGTCCGGCACGCGCAGGTCGTCCACAGCATCGACGAACTGCTGGAGGCCTGCAGGGCATATCCGTCCGGGGATATCTATATCATCGGCGGCGCGAGTGTCTACCGGCAGCTCCTGCCCTACTGCGATACGGCCCACATCACGAAGATCGACTATGAATATGAAGCGGACGCCTGGTTTCCCAATCTCGATGAGGATCCGGAGTGGGAGATCACAGCGGACAGCGATGAGCAGACCTATTTTGATCTTGCTTATCAGTTTGTAAAATATGAGAGGAAGAAGAACATTGAATCATAAACTGCCCCTGCGGCGCGGCTGCCTTTCCATCCTCAGCATTCTGCTGTGCATCCTGCTTCTGTCGGGCTGCGGCAGGTCACTGGTCATCACGACCGGTTTCGGCCGGGGAGAGGTGTTCCGGATCGGCAATACCGGATGTAAGATCGGTGAGGTCAGGGTCTACATGCTCGACCTGCAGAAGCAGAGCGAAGCGATGTACGGAAACGCGATCTGGGAGAGTGAGGCCGGCGGGACCATGCAGCAGGCCGTCAAGGACCAGGCCCTGTCACAGATCACCCGGATCAAAGCCCTGAACAGGATCGGCGTCAGCCGCAATGTCATGCTGACCATGGATGAGGAGCGGCTGGCGGAGGAGGCGGAGCACACCTACTACGCGGGCCTGTCCTCGGCGGAACAGAAATACCTGGGCCTGGATGAAAAAAACCTCCAGCGCATGTTCCGGGAATATTCGCTCGCGGATAAGACCTGGCGGAGCCTGGGGGAGTCCGCGGAAGCGGTCTACAACGATTACATTGATAAGACCCAGTGCGACCTGAACACCAGATACTGGCAGAAGGTCACCCTTGAGAGGCTGGAGGGAGACCTGGCGGCGCCCGGCTTCCTGCAGTGCTGCGCGGACATGCTGGATGCGAGGGACCGGGCACAGCAGCAGGCACCCGCGGAGGCGGGCGCGGCTGATACGGGCACGACAGCTGACCAGACGGCGCCGGCAGCCGAGACCCCCGCGGACCAGGCGGCCCCTGCGGCAGAGACCCCCGCGGATCAGACGGCGCCGGCAGCTGAGACACCCGCCGACCAGGCGACCCCTGCGGCAGAGACCCCCGCGGACCAGGCGGCGCCGGCAGCTGAGACACCCGCCGACCAGGCGGCCCCTGCGGCAGAGACTCCCGCGGACCAGGCAGCGCCGGCATCAGCCGTGCCGGCTGAGAGTGCGGAGGCACAGAATCCCTGAATGAGCCGGTGCGCAGACGAAAAAGAGTTTTACGCGGCGGGAAGTCCCTGCTGCCCTTGCTTTCATCAGAGGAGTTCGTTCAACTTGCTGAATATGTTCCATAACCTGCCTGCGCTGGCTGGCGCGGCAGGGATCGTGCTGTTTATCCTCCCGGTCTTCACCGGGAGGATTATCAATATAGGAAATGTGACGGGCTTTAGCGTCTGCCTGTGCCTGCTGTCAGCCTGGATCCTGCGGCGGCGGGCCTTTTCCCTGTGTGTCAGGCTGTGGCGGCAGGGGCCGTTGCCGCGGATCCTGCTGACAGGGGCAGCCGCCATTCTGACGGTGATTGCCCTGACAGCCCTGATCCTCACGGCCATGATGGTCCGGGCGGCACTCCGCCCCCCGGCCTCCGGGGCTCCGGTCATCGTCCTGGGCTGTGAAGTAAAGGGCGACCGGCCCAGCCGGATGCTGAAGGGCCGCATGGACGCGGCGATCGATCACCTGCGAAAAAATCCCGCCGGCGTGTGTGTGGTCAGTGGAGGAAAGGGAGAGAATGAGCTGATCTCCGAGGCGGAGTGCATGTACCGGTATATGACTGCCGCCGGCATCTCACCCGACCGGATCCTGTGCGAGGACCGGTCCTCGTCGACCAGGGAAAACATCCTCTTTTCCTCTCAGATCCTGAGAGAGAAGGGGATTTCCACAGAAGGGGGAATCGCGGTCGTCACCAATGAATTTCACGCCTGCCGGGCAGGCCTGATCGCCGGGAAGCTTGGAATCAGGACCGGCTCTGTCTGCTCCCGCAGCCCATGGTGGCTGCTGCCCACCTTCTATGTGCGTGAGCTCTACGGGCTTTTGTACCAGATCTTTCTGTGAGTTTTTGTGTTATCTGTACAGACCCACCTGAAAACTCGAGGAGTTTTCGCGCTTTTTGCGAAAAACCCGCGTGGAACGGCGTAAATCGCGCGCGGAAGCGCATTGAAATGCGTTTTTCGCAAGTTCCATCCTCGATAGGACGTGAACCCCAGCCTTTTGTTAGCACTCAGTTATGCTGAGTGCTAATTTTGTGTTGACATTTCTTCTGCAGGAGACTACAATCTTTTTTGTCCTAAAATAAAGAAAAGATTCTGCAGAAGAATCTGAAGAAGGGATCCTGCGGGGCGGCTTCCGCGAAGGCAGCAGCTGAGATGGCGGCCGCAGCTTTTCATAGGCAGGATGCTCTCTTGATAGAATGGAGGTAGACAAATGGCAATGGAAAGAGGACCTTTATCGATCAACAGCGAGAATATGTTCCCCATCATCAAGAAGTGGCTGTATTCCGACCACGATATTTTCTACAGGGAGCTGATCTCCAACGGCTGTGACGCCATCACCAAGCTCAAAAAGCTGGATATGATGGGTGACTACGAGCTGCCGGAAGGTTATAAGGCCAGGATCGACATCGAGGTCGACCCGCAGGAGAAGACCATCAAGGTCACCGACAATGGCCTGGGCATGACCGCGGACGAGGTGAAGGAATATATCAACAACATCGCCTTTTCCGGCGCGGAAGCCTTTATGGAGAAGTACAAGGACAAGGCCAGCGACGACCAGATCATCGGGCATTTCGGCCTGGGCTTCTACAGCTCCTTTATGGTCGCGGAGCTGGTCGAGATCGACACCCTGTCCTACCAGGACGGCGCAAAGGCAGTCCACTGGGAGTGCGACGGCGGCAGCACCTATGCCATGGACGAGGGCACGAAAAAGGAGATCGGCACGACCGTCACCCTGCACCTGTCCGAGGACTGCGTGGAATTCTCCAATTACTACCGGGCCCAGGAGGTCATCGAGAAATACTGCTCCTTCATGCCGGTCGAGATCTACCTGTCCGAGCACGAGACCAAGATGACCGAGACCATCGATGAGTCCGAGCGCAGGCCCGACGATGTCGTTCTCGAGGTGATCGAGCCCGAGAAGAAGCCCGAGCCCGCCAAGAAGGACGGCGAAGATGAAGCCGACAAGGCGGAAGAGGACAAGCCCGCCGAGAAGCGTCTCAAGATCCGCCGCCGCCCTGTCCTGTGCAACGATCCCCATCCGCTCTGGGCGAAGACCCCCAAGGACTGCACGGACGAGGAGTACAAGGAGTTCTACAGGAAGGTCTTCCACGACTACAAGGAGCCCCTTTTCTGGATCCATCTGAACATGGACTATCCCTTCAACCTCAAGGGCATCCTCTACTTCCCCCGCCTGAATCTCGAGTACGAGTCCGCTGAGGGCGTGATCAAACTCTACAACAGCCAGGTCTTCATCGCCGACAACATCAAGGAGGTCATCCCGGAGTTCCTGCTCCTGCTCAAGGGCGTCATCGACTGCCCCGACCTGCCGCTGAACGTCTCCAGAAGCGCCCTGCAGAACGACGGCTTCGCCCAGAAGATCTCCGACTATATCTCCAGGAAGGTCGCGGAGAAGCTGGCCGGCATGTGCAAGACCGACAAGGAAAACTACGACAAGTACTG
>OCTW011569543.1_pt1 | contig 14701 bp, 15 predicted proteins | sample 1539671 | NCBI WGS metagenome assembly OCTW01 (sample SAMN02144230, study PRJEB22623) | gut metagenome | biome: sheep rumen | host: Ovis aries | place: New Zealand
TTCGGCGGCAGCGCCATGAGCCAGTTCCTGCGCTGCGAAAAGGCTCCCTCCGCGCTCACGGAGGCGGAGCTCAGCCGGATCGTCCGCTTTGCCTGCACCGCCGCCAGCCTCTCCACCCAGAAGCACGGCGGCATCACCAGCGTCCCGGAGCTGGCGGACGTGGAGCAGCGGCTGTGAGCCGGCCTGTCTCTCAGGACAATCACAGCAATTCTCTCAGCAAAATCTCAGCAGATTCCAACCTGCCACGGTTTGACAGGGCTTTGCGGCCGTAGTATAATCGCTGACGAACACGGGTTCCATCCGTGGATCAGAAAGAGAGGGGCATCACCATGATTTGGCAGTGGATTATCCGCATTGCGCTTTGGACGCTGGCCGGCTATCTCGGCAGCAAGCTCATGAAGGACGGCACGCCCAACGGCTGGCTGGGCAATGTGATTCTGGGCTTGGTCGGCGGCCTGATCGGCACTTTCGCCTTCCGCCTGATCGGCTTCAAGGCCAGCGGCTTCATCGGCGAGATCATCGTCTCCGTCGTCGGCGCCTGCCTGGTCATCTGGATCGTCCGGAAGTTCAACCTGGGCCGCTGGTTCGACAAGTGAGCCGCAGACTGCCCCGCCGTGATCCGCAAGGTTCGCGCGGGGCGGTTTTTTTGTGCGCACATCCCCGCGGCCTGTCTGCCCCGAAGGATTGCAGGCCCGCAACGAAGCTGATATAATCCAATTGGCATGAAACGGGCATTCCTCTGCACTACACTGATCCGGGAGAGACGCAGCATGACGGCAAGAGAGACAGCGGGCAGCATTCTGATCGGCGTGACGGCGGTGTTCACGGTGTATCTATCCGTGGTGATGCTGCGGCGGATCCGCGCCGTGACACGGAAGGAGAGCTTCCGGCAGATCTTCCTCGGCGAGCTGCTCGTCTGCGGCGGCTTCCTGCTGCTGGCGCTGGATCTGCGCTTCGATCTTTGGCGCGCGATGCCCTCCGCTCTTCGGGTGATCGGCTGGGCGCTGCGCGCGGCGGGCGGTCTGGCGGCGGCAGTGTTTCTCTTTTTCCTGGGGAGGGTCGCCGCCGGCTGTGTCCTGCGCACAGATGGCCCCGCGCGCCACGCCCTCGTGCTGGGCCTGGCCCTGGAGCACGGCCGCCCCGTCCCCGATCTCCTGGCCCGGCTGGACACGGCAGAGGCCTTCGCCAGGGAAAACCCGGACGCCCTCCTCGTCCTGACCGGCGGAAATCCCGATGCCTCCGGTCTCACCGAGGCCGCCGTCATGGGCCGTATCCTGCGGAAGCGCGGCATCGCGGAGGAACGCATGCTGCCGGAGGACCGGGCCGAAACCACCCGGGACAATTTCAGGAACACCGCCCTGCTGATCGATCCCGCCGCGCCCGTGGTACTCATCAGCAGCGATTATCACATGGATCGGGCCGTCCGCACTGCCCGGGCCGCGGGCTTCACCACCGTGCTGCGCCGGCCGGCGCCCTCCTCCCGCTTGCACTTCGCAGCCAATGTGATGTGGGAGGTCATGCTGGAGGTGCATGAGCTGACGCAGCGGCAGGGCTGAGCGGCCGCTTCCCTCCTGCCGCACAATACATAATTATTGTATTACGATAATTTCTTGTTGACAAAGAAGACGATCTATGGTAAGATGTCCCTGCAAAGGAGGGAATCTTCATGAATCAGCAAAAGCTGGCCGCCTGGCTGAAGGGCATCGTGATCGGCATCGGCCTCTGCGGGCTCATCGTCTACTTTGTCATCCTCCCCACCTATGGGGAATCGCTGCACGCCAGCTATCCGGAGTTCGCCGGATGGCACTGGCCCTGGCTCATCTTCCTGTGGCTGACGGCCATCCCCTGCTATATCGCGCTGGTGCTGGGCTGGCGGATTGCGGCGAACATCGGGCAGGACCGCTCCTTCTCGGTGGAGAACGCCCGCCTGCTGCAGCGGATTGCCTGCCTGGCCGCTATCGACACAGGCTACTTCTTCCTGGGGAATGTGGTGTTCGCGCTGCTGAGCATGAGCCATCCCGGCATCCTGCTGCTGTCCCTGCTGATCTGCTTCGCGGGGGTGGCGGTCACCGTGGCGGCGGTCTGTCTCTCCCATCTGGTGCGCAAGGCCGCGGATCTGCAGGAGCAGAGCGATCTGACGATTTGAGGTGCTGCGAATGGATAAAGAGAACAAGGAGACAAAGGGCGAGATCATCTTCAACATCGACGTGATGCTGGCCCGGCGCAAGATGAGCGTGACCGAGCTGTCCCAGCGCGTGGGCATCACCCTGGCCAACATGTCCATCCTGAAGACCGGCAAGGCGAAGGCCCTGCGCGTCACAACCCTGGCCGCCCTGTGCGAGGCCCTGGACTGCCAGCCGGGCGATCTGCTGGAATACCGCCGCGGCGAGCCCTGACGCCGCAGCATCGCAACAGCGCGTCGAAGCCGGGAATCCTGCTTCGGCGCGCTGTTTTGCTGTCTTTTTTTATTTACGGTTCACATCGCCGCAGCGGGCCGTGCCTGCCTGTGCGCTTTCATGGGGCAGCTCCGAGATCATTCTCAGCAGATCGAGGTAGAAGGGCCGGATGTCGTGCCGGCGCAGGAGGCCGCCCTGGTGCCCGCCAGCTGCGCGTACAGCTCGCAGGCCCGGTCCCAGGCGCTGCCGCTGGGCGCGACGGAGGCGGCATGGCAGTCGAAGCCCTTCTCCCGCAGGAAGGCCATCAGGTCGCCGCCCCGCATGCCCCAGTACGGCATCCGGCGGTAGCGCTCGTCATAGCTGCCCCAGCCGGCCAGCCCGTGGACAAAGATGTACGTGAGATGACTCATGCGCTCCTCCCCTGCCTCCGGCTCGCCGCGTCACGCCTCATACAGGGCGGCGAACTCCTCCAGCAGCGGGCGGATCGCGATATGCTGCGGGCAGTTCTTCTCGCACAGGCCGCATTTCAGGCACTCGGAGGCCTTGCCGTGGTTCATCGCGTAGCGCAGGTAGTACATGACCGACTTCTTCCCGGTCACGGCGTGCAGGTTCAGCAGGCCGAAGTAATCCGGGACGGCGATCTGCTTCGGGCAGACCTCCATGCAGTAGCGGCAGTTGGTGCAGGGCACGCGGATGGCGCGCTTCAGCTCCTGCTCGATCCGCTCCGCCAGGGCGTGCTCGTCTTCGGACAGCGGGATGAAATCGCCCATGAAGCCCGTGTTGTCCGCCACCTGCGCCAGGCTGTTCATGCCGCTGAGCACGACCATGACATGCTCCAGCGACGCGGCATAGCGGATGGCCAGGCTGGCCGGTGAGGGGGCGTCGTCTCCGTAGTGCTCGGTGAAAAGCCGCATGGCCGCCTCCGGCAGGCGGGCCAGCTGGCCGCCCTTCACCGGCTCCATGACGATCACTTCCTTGCCGTGCCGCACCGCCGTCTCGTAGCAGCGGCCGGACTGCGCCACCGCGCCCCGCCAGTCCAGGTAGTTGATCTGCAGCTGCACCACGTCCACCTCCGGATGATCCGTGAGGATCCGGTCCAGGGTGTCCGCATCGTCGTGGAAGGAGAAGCCGATCTTCCGCGCCAGGCCCTGCTCCTTCAGCTGCCGCAGAAAGCCGAAGGCGTCGAAGCGCTGCGCATTGGGATAGCGGTCGCGGCCCAGATTGTGCAGCAGGTACACGTCGAAATACGTGACGCCGCAACGGCGCAGCTGTTCCGCGAAGAACCGCCCGTAGTCCTCCGCCGCCCGGACCCGGAGGATCGGCATCTTGTCCGCCAGGAGGTAGCTTTCCCGGGGATAGCGCTCCACCAGGGCCTGGCGCACCGCAGCCTCGGAGCATTCCCCGTGGTAGGGATAGGCCGTGTCAAAATACCGGAAGCCGCGCGCCATGAACAGATCGGCCATCTCGCAGAACTGCGCCAGGTCGATACGCTTCGGATCCTCCGGATCGGTCAGCGGCAGACGCATGCAGCCAAAGCCGAGCTTCTTTTCCATCTCACTTCTCCGCATCTCAATTCATGTTTGTTATGTCCGTTCTTCGGGCGGAGGGGCAGTTCAGTCCGCGTCCCGGGCGCGCGGCTCCTCCTGCGTCACATAGCTGTCCACAAAGCCGAACACCGTGTCGAAATACAGGTCGGGATCCTTGCTGTAGGAGCTGCCGTGGCCCGCGCCCTCCACCACCAGCAGCTGCTTTTCCGCGGGGCAGGCCTCGTAGAGCGGGTACACCATCTCCGTGTGGACAAAGTTGTCCTTCTCCCCGTGGATGAACAGCACGGGCACGCGGGCCTTCTTCACCTGCTCCAGGGACGACGCCTCGGAGAAGCTGTAGCCGGCCCGCAGGGAGGAGATGACGTTCGCCACCGGCATGATCGAGAAGGCGGGCAAATGGAACAGCGCGCCCAGCTCATCCTCGAAGATGTCCCACACGCTGGTGTAGCCGCAGTCCTCCACAATGGCCTTCACCTGCGGGGGCAGATCCTCGCCGGAGGTCATCAGCACCGTCGCGCCGCCCATGGAGATGCCATGCAGCACAATCTGCGCGTCCGGGTCGCGCTGCAGGATCCAGTCGATCCAGCGCAGCATGTCCCGGCGGTCCGGCCAGCCCATGCCGATGTAATCGCCCTCGGAATCCCCGCAGCCGCGCAGGTCGGGCAGCAGGACATTGTATCCCCGCAGGCCGTAGAACGAGGCGATCGTGAACATGTGACTGTGGCTGCCCCGGTAGCCGTGCACGGCGATGAGCCACCGGCCGGAGGGCTCCGGGCTCAGCGCGTATTCCCCGCGGAGGGTCAGGCCATCCTCGGAGAGCACGCTCACCGGCTCCCGCTGAATCGTCTCGCCCCAGGCCCGCGTCTGTTCGGCCAGCCGCTGCCAGTTCCCGGAGATCGTCCGGCCGTCCTCCTCGGAGACCTGGGAGGACGGGGCCACATCCGTCGTGCCGGTGGTGCGGCCGATGGCGAAGGACACCATATAGTTCGCCGCGAAGATCACCGCCGCGAGCAGCAGCGCCAGCACAGCGGCCACGGTGATCCACAGACTCTTCTTTCGCTTTGTCATGACTCACCTCTGCGCGTGCGCCGCATTCTGAAGGCGCGTTTACCAGGGATACGCCTCCCCCGTGTACGTGATGAAGACAGGGCCTTCCTTGTCGTGCCGCCGGCTTTCAAACAGCTCCCGCAGGGTTTCCGCGTGCTCGTAGGGATCCAGCGGCGCCTCGGTGTTGCCGGGATTCGTCCGGATCCAGCCGGGATGCACGCAGATGATATTCAGCTTCGGCCGGTCGCGGAAATAGTTGTGCAGCGTCATCGTGAGCATGTTCAGCGCCGCCTTCTCCGTGCCGTAGTCCAGGCAGCAGGTCCGGCAGCACTTGCCGATGCTGCCCGTCTCGGAGGAGATGTTCACGATCAGCGCCCCCAGCCGGCTCCGCTCCAGCAGGGGCAGGAAGGCCTTCTCCACCCGGACGGGGCCGGCCCGTGCCGGTGATCAGGACAGCCTGCGCCATGCTTATCTCATTCCCTACGGCTCACTCCGCGGTCAGCTCCGTCCAGGCCCGCTGCAGGCCCTCGATAATACCCAGATGCTGCGGACAGGCCGCCTCGCAGGCCCCGCAGCCGACGCACTGATCCGCGCCGTTTCCCTTCTCCCGAATCTGCCGCAGATCCCAGTCCCACTTGGGATTCGTGTCATAGAGGGACACATTGTTCCACACCGAGAAGATGCCGGGGATATTCACGCCGTTGGGGCAGGGCATGCAGTAGCGGCAGCCCGTGCAGCCGATCTTCGTGCGGCTGAGATAGGCCGTGCGGACATTGTCCATCAGCTGCAGCTCCTCCGGGCTCATGATGCCCGCCTCCACCGTGTCGAAGATGCGCAGGTTGTCGTCGATCTGCTCCGCCTCGTTGCAGCCGGAGAGCACCACGGAAACCTCCGGATGATTGCACAGCCAGCGGAAGGCCCACTCCACCGGCGTGCGCTGCACGGGGAAGGCGTCGTAGAGCGCCTGCACATTGGAGGGCGCCTTGGACAGCCGGCCGCCCAGCAGGCCCTCCATGATGACCACGGGAATGCCCATGCGGCCCGCCAGCTCCAGCCCCTTCCGGCCCGCCTGGTTGTTCACGTCCATGAAGTTGTACTGGATCTGCACCATATCCCAGTCGCAATCGCCGAGGATATAGGCGAAGTCTTCGTAGGAGCCGTGGAAGGAGAAGCACTTGTAGCGGATCTTGCCCGCCTTCTTCATGTCGTCGAAGAACGCCGGCGCGCCGATCGCCTTGAAGTGCTCCCAGCCCTTGCGGTCGATGCCGTGCATCAGGTAGAAGTCGATGTGGTCGGTCTGCAGCTTGCGCAGCTCCTCGTCCAGCAGGGCCTCCATGCTGGCCCGGTCGTGCACCGCGCCGCCGGGCATCTTGGTGGCGATGGTCACCCGCTCGCGGTAGCCGTCCTGCAGGGCTTTGCCCAGCACGATCTCGGACGTCTTGTCCAGATAGACGTAGGCCGTGTCCAGATAGGTCACGCCGCCGTCGATGGCCCGGCGGATCAGGGAGATGGCCTTCTCCTCGTCGATGACGGAATCGCCGGAGGCGGCGCCGTTGAAGCGCATGCAGCCCAGCCCGAAGGCGGACGACTGAATGCCCAGTTTGCCCATGGTGCGGTACTTCATGTGTTTTCCTCCCTTTTGATGCAGTTTTGTGCGGACAGGCGCGCGCCTGCCTGATAGGCCGCTGTCACGCCGGGGCTCGGGAACTCACGCGGCTGCCTCGCGCACCTGGGCGGTGTAGAGCTGATAATACAGCCCGCGCTTGCGCATCAGTTCCTCGTGGCTGCCCATCTCGGCAATGCCCTTCTGGCTGATATAGAGTATCTTATCACAATTCTTGATCGTGGACAACCGGTGCGCCACAATGATGCTGGTGCGGCCCTTGAGCATCTCCGCGATGCCCTCCTGCAGGAGCTTCTCCGTCTGGGTGTCGATGGAGGAGGTGGCCTCGTCCAGGATCAGGATGGCGGGATTGCTCAGCAGCGTGCGCGCGAAGGCCACCAGCTGCCGCTCGCCCTGGCTCAGGTTGCTGCCGCGCTCGCGAATCTCCGTGTCGTAGCCCATGGGCATCCGGCGGATCAGCTCATCGGCCCGCACCCGGCGGGCGGCGTCGCGCACCTCGCTGTCGGTGGCGTCCAGGCGGCCGTAGCGGATGTTGTCCATCAGCGTGCCGGAGAAGATGAAGCTGTCCTGCAGCATGATGCCCAGCTGGCTGCGCAGGGAGTGCAGCGTCACCCGGCTGATGTCGTGGGTGCCGCCCTGCCGGTCGTGCAGCAGGATCCTGCCGCCGTTCAGGTTGTAAAAGCGGCAGAGCAGGTTGATCACCGTGCTCTTGCCCGCGCCGGTGGGGCCGACCAGGGCGATGCTCTCGCCGGCGTTCACGTGCAGGTTCATGTGCTCCAGCACATTGACGCCTTCCTCATAGGCGAAGGTCACGTCCTCGAAGTCCACCTCGCCGCTGAGCTCCGGCAGCTCCTCCGCGTCCGGCGCGTCGTCCACGACCACCGGCTCGTCCATCGTCTCGAAGATCCGCTCCAGGTAGGCGATGTTGTTGACAAAGGAGTTATAGATATTGGCCAGGTTGGTGATGGGCTGCCAGAAGCGGCTGACATACTGCCCCATGGCCAGGATGACGCCGAAGGACACGATCGTGCCCCCGCCCATCCAGTACACGCCCGCGATGTACATGAACGTCAGCACCAGCTGCGTCATCACCGTGCTGGAGAGCCACACTGTGTTGCTGATCTTCACCGCGCGCAGCCAGGCCCCGCGGCAGGCCGTCGCCAGGCGCTCCATGATGGAGATGTTGACCTCCTGGCGGTCAAACAGCTGGCTCACCCGCACGCCGTCGATGGATTCGGCCAGGTAGGCGTTGTAGTTGCTGTTCTTGTTGCTCTGGTTCTGCCAGGCGCGGCGCTGCCGGGGCTTGATCAGGATGATGATGCCCACGAAGATGGGCAGGCCCGCCACAATCACCGTGGCCAGGGTGGCGTTGGTGGAATACATGAACACCACGATGAAGATCAGGTTGATGATCTCCAGCAGCATGTTGATGATGCCGTTGGACAGGATGTCCGACACGGAGTTCACATAGTTGATGACCCGCACGAGGATCTTGCCCGCCGGCCGGCTGTCGTAGTAGCTGAAGGGCAGCTTCTGCAGGTGGGCGAACAGGTCGCTGCGGATGTCGTGAATGATCTCCTGGCTCACGTGGGCCATCATGCGGGAGCGGATCGTAGTGAACACGATGCTCAGCAGGATCACGCCCACGAACAGCAGCGCCATCTTGCCGATCATCGCGATGTCCCGGCCGGGCACGGCCTCGTCCAGCACCCACTGGGTGATCTTGGGGATATACAGCGTGGCCACGCTGGCCAGCGCGCTGAGCAGCAGGGCGGCGAGCATTTTGTACTTGTGGCGGGAGATGTAGCGGCCCGCCCGCTTCAGATGCTTCCACCGGAAGGGCGATTCCAGCCGCTCGTCCACGTCGAATTTGTTCCGGGCCACCTTACACCGCCTCCTTCATGGAAATGCCGTACTGCAGGCAGTAGGTCTGCCAGTAGTAGCCGTGTTTCTCCAGCAGCTCCTGATGGGTGCCCTGCTCCGTGATCCTGCCGTCCTGCAGCACCAGGATCAGATCGGCGTCGCGCATGGAGGAGATGCGCTGGGCGATGATGAATTTGGTGCAGGGGAAGGGCAGGCTGCGCAGCTGCTCCTGGATGTACTGCTCAGTCTCGCTGTCCACGGCGGAGGTGGTGTCGTCCATCACCAGGATGCTGGGCCGCACCGCCATCGCCCGGGCCAGGGCAATGCGCTGCCGCTGGCCGCCGCTCAGGCCCACGCCGCGCTCGCCGATGATCGTGTCGTAGCCCTCGGGCAGCTTGTCGATGAACTCGGCCGCGTCCGCCCGGCGGGCAAAGTCCTTCACCTCATCCAGCGTGAGCTGCTGATTGCCGAAGGCCACATTGCCCTCCACCGTGTCGGAGAACAGGAAGACGTCCTGCGTGGCGGTGCCGATGCCGCCGCGCAGCTGCTTCAGCTTCCAGCGCCGCACGTCGCAGCCGTCCACGCGCACCTCGCCGTCCGTCACGTCGTAGAAGCGGGCCAGCAGCTGGATCAGCGTGGTCTTGCCGCCGCCGGTGGGGCCCATGACGGCCACTGTCTGCCCCGCCTGCACGGAGAAGCTGACGTCCTCAAGGATGGGCTTGGCGTCGACGGCGAAGGACACATGGTCGAACTCGATCCGGCCCTGCATCCGCTCGTGATCCACGGCGTCGGAGGCATCGACGATCCCCGGCTTGCCGTACTGCAGCTCCATCACCTTCGCGGCGGAGGTGGAGAAGCGCTGCAGGTCGTTGATGAGGCTGCCCAGCTCGCGCATCGGGTTGGAGACCGCCCAGCTCAGGCCGGTGAAGATGGCCAGCTCGCCGGGGGTCAGTTCGCCCGTGATGATGAACACGCCGCCCACGAACACCGTCACCAGCTGGATCGCGTTGACCAGCAGCTCAATCATCGGGAAGAAGGTCAGCCACAGCTTGTTGATCCGCAGATGGCTCTCCATGAACGCGGTGTTCCGCTGCTCGAAGCGCTCCTTCTCGTATTCCTCGCGGGCGAAGGCCTTCACCACCCGCTGGCCGGCGATGTTCTCCTGCGCCGCGGTGTTCATCTCGCTGAGCTTCTCCCGCATGAACACGAAGCGCGGCCGCACATGCCGGGAGAATAACTTGGTGATCAGCAGCAGCACCGGCGTGATGGCGATCAGCATCAGGGTCAGCTTCCAGTTGACGATCGTCAGGTACACCGTGGCGAACAGGAAGGTGCACACCGCGTCCAGGATGTGGAAGTCGATAAAGCTGAGGAAGTGGCGGCACCAGTCCAGGTCGGCGCTCATGCGCGTCATCAGGTCGCCGGTGCGATGGCCGTCGAAAAAGCGCATGTCGTTGTACTGCATCCGGGTGAACAGCCGCCTGCGCAGGTTGTACAGCACATTCTGCGAGGCGGTCTCCAGAAAGATGACCATCAGGTAGCGCAGGCCCTCCCGCCCCAGCCGCACCGCCAGCATCACTGCCAGGATGGGCAGCAGCGGCTCCGGGTTCTGGGCCACGATGACCTCGTCGATCAGCCGCTGGGTCAGCGTCGGGTTGACCAGCAGCACCAGGGAGGTGAACACGCTGATGACCAGCGCGATGACATGCCGGCGGCGGTAGCGCGCATCCATGTTCTCCCACAGCCAGGCAATTTGTTTCCGCATGAGGGTCCTCCTTCAAAAGCACGGGTCCCGGCAGACAAAGATGGTGACAATGGGGTATTGTAAAACAGTTTTTCTTGATTTTCCGCTGATAAAGCGCTATAATCCCTTTGAAATACTGATTTCTCAACAGCAAACAGGAGGCGAATGCCATGCCCGCGCCGGTTCCCATCCACGGCACCGACGGCATCCACGCCGAAACGAAGCTGCGCGACCAGCAGTTTGTCATGAAGGGCCACCACTGCCACAGCTGCTACGAGCTGTTCTACGTGGAGAGCGGCGACTGCCGCTTCCTGATCGACGAGCAGATCGTCGACCTGCACGCCGGGGACTTCATCCTGGTGCCGCCCATGGCCCTGCACTACACCCGCTATGTGTTCGGGCCCTGCCGGCGCACGGTGATCCTCTTCCGGGAGGAGGACATCCTCCACGAGGTGCGGCAGTACATGCCCCGCGGCGGCCGCTTCTTTGCGGCGACCGCGGTCTTTCAGGTGCCGCCGGCCGCCCGGGCGCAGGTGGCCGCCAGCCTGCGGGAGATGGCGGCGGAGGACGCGCTGGGCGACGAGCGCTCCGCACTGATCCTGAAGATGCAGCTGCAGGCCCTGCTGCTGCTGTGCAGCCGCGTGTGCGTCTTCCTCTTCGAGCCCTCCGCCGCCCTGCCCACCGCCGATCCGCAGATTCTGCAGGCGGCGCGCTATATCTGCCAGTATTACGCGGAGCCGCTCACCAGCGCCGACGTGGCCCGGGCCGTCGGCTTCAGCCCCAATTACCTCAGCCGCAAGTTCCGCTCCGCCGCCGGCATCGGCCTGCACGAGTACATCGTGTTCGTCCGGCTGCAGCACGCCGCGCAGGAGCTGGTTTCCACCCCGGATTCCATCACGACCATCGCCCTGCGCTGCGGCTTCTCCGACAGCAACTACTTCAAGGACTCCTTCAAGAAGAAATACGGCGTCACGCCGCGGGACTACCGCAAAAAGCCTGACGGCGCAGGCGTAATCCGCGCGCAGCCGTGCCGGACGGGATCACCGGTCCGCACCGCCGCAGAAAGGAAAAGAACATGATGACAATCTTTGACTGGCTGACGATGTCCGCCTTTCAGCAGCGCACAGCCAAGTACATCGGCCGGCGGGAGATCGCCACACTGATCACCTGGATGGACGGCTACACCGATGCGTGCGTCGACGGCGGCCAGCCGGAACGGGCCAGGACGCCAAACGGGCTGCCGGTGATGCTGCTGCGCGACTATATCGCCATGCGGGAGGGCAGCACATCCGATGAAGACATCCCTTCCATCCTTCACGAGGCCATGCCCGACGGAACGGAAAAAGCGATTGTCGACCGCTTCTTTGCGCACGTGAACGCCTTCATGCAGCTGTCCATCCGCTGTGTGCAGCACGCGGAGGCGGCGCCGGACATGCGGCTGGAGCGCTTTGTGCGGTACGGACACAAGGTCGCCGGCCTGCGGAAGATCTCCCTCACGGAAGGCCTGTGCTGGGTCATCCTGGAGACGCCGGTCCGGGAGGAATACTGGCGCTGCATCCCGAAGGCCGGCGAAAGCGCGGAGCAGCTTCTCTACGCCATCGGCCCCGAGGAAGAAGCGGAGCGCGTCATGCGGCAGCAGCTCGGGTGCGTTCCGGCATGGGAGCCCTGTGAGCTGTCCTGTTATCCGAAGCCGCCCATCCCGCGGTAAGGAAGCCGCGTGCGTCCCTTCCGGAATGCCGCCCGAGCTGCTCAGTGCCTGGGGGAAGGAAACCCTTTTCGCGGAGGGCAGGGCCAGGGCTTACGCATGAACGGAGAGGATCACGGAAGCGAGATCGGCATCGTCATAGGCACAATGACGCCTGCGACGGGCGAGGGACATTTTGTCGGGCATGGATGCAAGAAGGCGTGAGGAAACGCGCGGAAGCCTGTGCGGATCATGAGCGGCCTATGGCATTTTGCGGAAAAAAGTGTTATCATAGGGTCAGTCAGTCCCGCGGGGCAGCGTCCATACATCAGAACGGAGGAAGAAGAATGCGGTTTGGCAAGCGCTTCCTGTGCGCCTTCTGCGCGCTTCTCATGATTCTCTGCGTCAGCGTGCCCGGCTTTGCGGGCAGCGCCCGCGCCAAAGCCCTGATCGAGCGGCTGGTGGTTTCCCGCGCGGCCTATGGCACAAGGGACAATGCGGCGCTCAGCAAGCTGGCCTCTATCGATCTCGAGCTGGGCGAAAAGTGGGCGCGCATCATGGATCTCTGGGAGACCCGCGTCCGTGTGAACACGGTTCTCCCCGACGGTCTGCCGGAGGATGACACGCTCTGCCTGGTGGTTCTCGGCTACCAGCTGAACCGCGACGGCTCCATGCGGGAGGAGCTGGTGCAGCGGCTGAAGACCGCGCAGGCCGCCGCGCGGAAATACCCGAACGCCGTCATCGTCTGCACCGGCGGCGGCACCGCGGCGAACAATTCCTCGGTCACCGAGGCGGGCCAGATGGCCCAGTGGCTGTATGAACACAGCATCGACCGGAAGCGGGTGCTCGTGGAGGACCGCTCCCGCACCACGGCGCAGAACGCCATGAAAACCTTCGACCTGCTGGAGGCGCGCGCCCCGCAGGTGCGCTATCTCGCCATCATCTCCAGCGCTTACCACATCGCCGGGGGCGTGCTGCTCTTCGGCGCGGAGGCCATCTTGCGGGATCATCCGGCCGTGGTTGTCAGCAATGCCGCCTGGCGCGCCCCCAGCGGCTCCCTGTCCATGATGTTCCAGGCCGGCGCGCTGATGGAGCTGGCCGGCGATCCGGGGACAGCGTCCGACATCTACAACAACCGCTACAATCTCCGCGATCTTCCGCCGCTGAACGGCGTTTGAGCGTGAGCACCGTCCGAGAAATCAAGCGGAGGAAAACAGCATGGCACAGCGCATCCTGATCGCCCTAGACCAGGGCACGACCAGCTCCCGGGCGGTGGCCTTCGACACGCAGGGGCACCTGCTCGGAGCCTCCAACCACGAATTCCGGCAGATCTATCCCAGGCCCGGCTGGGTGGAGCACGACCCGCAGGACATCCTGAACTCGCTGACGGAGGCGCTGCGGGACGTGGTGCGCCTGAGCGGCATTGAGCCGGAGCAGATCGCCGCCATCGGCATCACGAACCAGCGGGAGACCACGCTGCTCTGGAACCGGAAGACCGGCCGCTGCGTGCACAACGCCATCGTCTGGCAGTGCCGCCGCACCGCGCCGATGGTGGACCGCCTCGTCCGGGAGGGCTGCGCGGACATGATCCGCGAGAAGACCGGCCTGATTCCCGACGCCTATTTCTCCGGCACCAAGCTGGCCTGGCTGCTGGACGAGATGGGCCTGCGCGCCGAGGCGGAGGCGGGCGAACTGTGCTTCGGCACCGTGGACAGCTTCCTCGCCTGGCACCTGCTGGTCGGGCGGCCCCATGTCATCGACGCGACCAACGCCGGCCGCACGATGCTGTTCAACCTGCGCACCCAGCGCTGGGACGAGGATCTGCTGCGCATGCTGGACATCCCGACGGTCTGCCTGCCGGAGGTGGTGGATTCCAGCGGCTTCATCGGCATGCTGGATCCCGCGGTGCTCGGCCGGCCGATTCCCGTCACCGGCATGGCCGGCGACCAGCACGCCTCCCTGTTCGGACAGGCCTGCTTCCGGCCCGGCATGGTGAAGAACACCTACGGCACCGGCTGCTTCATGCTGATGAACACCGGCAGCCGCCTGGTCGAAAGCCGCAGCGGCCTGCTCTCCACGATGGCCTGGCGCATCGGCGGCCAGCCGTCCTACGCCCTGGAGGGCAGCGTGTTCATGGGCGGGGCCACGGTGCAGTGGCTGCGCGACGAGATGCAAATGATCCGCACCGCGGAGGAGAGCGAGGCCATCGCCGCCTCCATCCCGGACAACGGCGGCGTGTACCTGGTGCCGGCCTTCACGGGGCTGGGCGCGCCCTACTGGGATATGTACAGCCGCGGCACGCTGATCGGCCTGACCCGCGGCACGGGCAAGCCCTACGTGGTGCGGGCGGCGCTGGAGAGCATCGCCTACCAGTCCGCCGATCTGATGCAGGCCATGGCCAGCGACTGCGGCTTCACCCCGGAGCAGCTGCAGGTGGACGGCGGAGCCAGCGCCAACGGCTTCCTGATGCAGTTCCAGGCGGACATCCTGCGCATGCCGGTGGTGCGGCCCCAGGTCATGGAGACCACGGCCCTGGGCGCGGCGATGCTGGCCGGTCTGGGCGCGGGCGTGTACAGCGGCCTGGAGGAAATCGCGGCGCTGTGGCAGCGCGATCTGTGCTTTGATCCGGCCATGGATGACGCCGAGCGGCAGCAGCTGATGCACAGCTGGCACCGGGCCGTCGAGCGCTCCCGGGCCTGGGCAGCCGACGAGGCTTCCGGCTGAAAGAAAGACAAGTTCCTATGCAGTCTCTGGGGGAAGGGGCAACCCCTTTTTCTGAGAAAAAGCGGTTCCCCT
>OCTW013390277.1_pt1 | contig 14700 bp, 8 predicted proteins | sample 1539671 | NCBI WGS metagenome assembly OCTW01 (sample SAMN02144230, study PRJEB22623) | gut metagenome | biome: sheep rumen | host: Ovis aries | place: New Zealand
GTAAAGAGCATACTTCATGCTACATTATATTATTTTAACTTAGGTTAGGAGGAATAACAAATGGCAAGAAACAAATTCTTAAAGCGTATGGCTGTTACGGCTCTTGCTGCATCCATGACATTTGGTGCCGTACCGGCTATGGCAACTCCAGCGCTGGCTGCTTCAACAGTTTCTGTTGCAAGCGCAGTTGATCATCTCCAAGTTGGTGCCGCCGTTCAGTCTGCACTTGATAACATGACAGGCGTTACTTCTGCGACTACTGCAGATGCTATTAAGACAGCAGTTGCGGCAGCATTCCCTGGCTACAATGTACAGGCTAGCATTACGAGTGCAACTGCTTCCGGCTATTATGATGATGGTCAGCACAATCCGGATCAGAACAACGGCGATTATCATAATTATGGGAAAATTACTGGAACAGTAACGCTGAGCAGCCCAAACAATAGTGCTACTCCGGATTCCCAGAAGACTACGACTTATAACTTCGTGTTGGATGAGAACGCTTATACTGCTGACGAGAAAATCGCACTTGCAGAGCATTTCATTCAGAAATATTTTGATGAAGTAAAGCCGTTTGCTGCAAGCGATGAAAAAATCAGTAATGAAAATGGTGTAATTGAAGGCGATGAAATCAAGGATGTGACAATGGTTTCCATGGCTCAGGCTGCACTTACTCATTATAATATTGCAGAATATGCAAATGGTTCGATTAAAGTCGTTGGCGCTGCAAATACTTCCGCGCCGGTTAACGATGACAAGAACAATACCATGACATTTACTTCAGATATCACGGTTTCTGCTGATGGAAAGAGCCATACCAATAAGTATACAGCTACCAGAGATCGCGCTCTTCATTATCTGACTACAAGATTTGCAGCTGCCGTGAAGAATTATCTTGAGGATCCTGGCACTACATTCGCAAATGATGTTGATGCCGAGAAACTTGCCGGCGTCATCAATAACCTCAGATTCTGGCTTGCCAATGGCAAGGGCGTTGGCTCAGCGGATTCTCAGAGAGGCAATGTACCTGAAGATGACATCTATGTAAATAACTTTAATGGAAATAGATTCGTTTATTGGCTTGATCAGGCTGGACTGCATAGCAATGATTATGCTCAGCTGAAGCACATCTCTATCTCTGCTGGTGATATCAAGATCGGCGAAGCAAACAAGAAGCTTGCAAAGCACGGCGTTTCCGGACATGTATCGGTAAACTTCCAGCTTAAGGAAGACGGATACAATGATGATCAGGTATTCACTGCTGATCTGACTCTGAAGCAGACCGCTGATGAGAAGCTCACAGAAATGACCGATGAGATGACCAGACTGTTCAATGCAGGCGAGACCAATACGCTGGTTGATACGATTAAGAACAGTGTGACGGATTATGCGTCCGCTCCGTTCTATGACACTAAGAATACTACGGATAAAGCAGACGATGAGCTTGGCGGCGTTACAGCAGATCAGTTTGCAAAGAAACTCTTCGACAAGGCAGGTCAGAAGCAGGTTAATGATGCATATAATCATTCACCCCTTTCAGACGATAATGTCGAGTATGATTGGGATGGCGCACATAAAGCTACCTACAGTGATTATGTAGAGCCGACCACGAAAGCAGACGGAAGTATCAAGGTAAATGCAACTGTACGGGTAGACAATCCTTGGTATGCTACTTATGACGGCACAATGACACCGGATGAGCAGTATGTAACAAAAAATGTTTCATTTACTGTTACTATTCCGAAGCTTAACACCGTCGCTGCAACGGATATTGAGCTTGCAAACGCACGTACCCTTTACATTGTAAGAGGAGAAGATGGAAATCTCACAACGACAGCCAAAACAAGCTTGAAACTTGCTGAGTCTACCCATCAGATGTTCTATACAAAGCCGGCTACAGCAAATGATATTGTCTGGACCTCTAGCGATCCTTCTGTTGCAACGGTCGATGAGAAGGGAACAGTTACTGCTGTCAAGGGTGGTAAAGCTGTAATCACCGCTACAAGTGCAACCAATCCGAAGATCACTGATTCCATCACAATCAACGTGAAGGAGACATATAACGGATTCGTTGATGTAGTTGACCCGAACGCATATTATTTCACTCCTGTTTACTGGGCAAAGGAGGCTGGAGTCACCGCAGGTACAACGGCTAGCACATTCAGCCCGTCCAGTACGGTTAGCAGAGCTGATATGATTACCTGGCTGTACAGATATGCAGGTTCACCAGAAGTCAGCACATCTACCAAATTCAAAGATGTAAAGGATAGCGATTACTATGCTAAGGCAGTTGCATGGGCAACATCAAAGGGCATCACATTTGGTACAAGTGAGACTACATTCAGCCCGAAGAAAGCTGTTACCAGAGCAGAGATGATCAGCTTCCTGTACAGATATTCTCAGGCTGTCGGAAAGACAGATGATGAGAGTGGAAAGTCTGACTTCAATGATGTACTGAGCAGCAAGTACTATGCATCAGCAGTAGCATGGGGCGCTGAAAATGGTGTTGTTGCCGGCTATGCAGATGGAACATTCAGACCGGACAAGACCTGCACAAGAGCAGAAGGTGTAAGCTTCATCTACAGAGCAGTTCATCACACAAAGGGTCTTAAAGACGATAATCTTCTTCTTCAGGTTACGGAGAAGTAATCTTGTGGATCAGAGATTTAGCTAAATACTAATAGTATGAAGCTTCGTTGATGGGTGCCAGATCATTCTATAAGGGATGATCTGGCATCCGTTTTATATGCGCCGTTTGGTGCAGACAGAAACGCGGACAAGCAATGAATATTACTTGTCCGCGTCTTTTAGATTATGCCATAACTACAAGGAAAATATCCCAAGTTCAAATTATTAGAAATTGAAATATCTCTCAATAAATGCTGCAGCCTGACCTCTTGTTACTTTATCATTCGATGCGAAAACCTTTGATGTCTTTCCTGCTGTGATGCCGTTATAATAAGCCCAAAGGACTGCCTGTGTATAGTATGCACCGGATTTAACATCATCAAACTGATGAATTGCATAATCATCACCAGTTGTAACTTTAACGCCATCATATCTGGCAAGGAATGTTACAGCATCAGCACGCGTGATCGTCTTAGTCGGGCTGAACGTGGAATCAGATGTACCGCTTGCAATCTTATTATCAACAGCCCAGGCAATTGCTTCTGCATAATAATCTTTTGAAGAAACATCGGCGAATTTCTCAGAAGCATCTTCAGCATTTACAGTTCCTGTGACTTTATTAGCAGCTTTTGCTGCGCGGTAAAGAAGAGTGATGAAATCTCCACGCGTTACATTTCTTTCAGGAGAATACGTGGAAGCAGTAGTTCCTTTTACAACCTCTTTTGCGGTCAGCTTGTAAACCGGCTCGAAATAGAATTTCGATGCGTCGGTAACATCCTTGAACAGTTTACTCAGACTGACATTTACAGAATCTGTTGCCAGCTTATTATCACGAGCATCATAAAGAGTAGCCGTCAGAGTTCCCTCGATGTCCTTCCAGTCTTCTGTGTCAGCTCCATCATCATAACCATTTACAATCTGAATCTTTTGTCCGGCTGTGATCGTAAAGATACCACTGCTTGCTCCATCTGCAGTGCGGGTAATATTGGCAGTAGCAGTACTTCCATCTGAAGAAATGATATTTACGGTAGCCTTGTCAAGTTTTGTATCACCCTTCCAGCTGAGCTTTACATATCCGCAGTTTGCTCCATCCGGTGAAAACTCTGGGGTAATAGATGCAGCGCCTCTGCGTCACCATGTACGATGGTCAGTGTCTCGATACTTGTCACATCATTAGCAGTAGACTTATCAGCGTCAGCATGATAGGTTACAGAAACCTTTACCGATCCATTTGCAGCATGTGTTGCGCTCTTGTTGGAGGAATCCTTTGCAATCGTAACATCTGAGATTGTTACGCCGGTGATTCCGGCATCGTCCAGCTTCTTCTGTAAGGTACCTTTCAGTTTAGAGCTGATCGCTGTGATCGCCTTTGCATCCTTAGAATATGCATAGGTATCTTCAACCTGATCATTTGTTATTCCTCCTAACCTAGGTTAAAATAGTATAATGTAGCATTAAGTATGCTATTTACTTGATGAGAGTACGGATTTTTCAACAATAGGAAAGACTTTTAATAAGTATAACGGGGATCTGACGCAGCTTTGACACAGATTTTGTATCGGATGCCGGCCATGTGCCTGGCGTTTCTAAACGCAACGGAAGGGGACAAACCGAAAAGCAGGCATGATAAGACTGGGCCTGATCAGACATTGGCGACGATGACAACGGCATTTTTGTTATAAGATGTACAGGTGTATTGGCGAGGAATCTTGGCGTAGAAAGAGAATATGGAAAGAAAAGGGAAGGATTTCGACAGGTATGATGAAGGTCTTGATGATGGGAAACCGCGGGGATGTAAAGGGCGGTATTACGAGTGTGATTCAGCAGATTCTGGAGAATGACTGGACAAGGGAGGGGATTCAGCTTCGTTTTATTCCGACGTACACGGATCGGAATCCGGCAGCGAAGGCGGCGCTATTTGCGGAAGCGTGCTTCAGATTGACCGAGGTTATGCTGAGAGAGCGTCCGGATCTGGTCTATGTTCATATGTCTTATAAAGGCAGCTTTGTCCGGGCGCGGACACTGCAGAAGATAGCTCTTCGTTTTCACGTTCCCTTTGTGATGCACCTTCATGGTTCGGAGTTTGAAGACTGGTATCGTTCTCTGGGTCCGGATAAGCAGGAGCAGGTCCGGGAGTTCCTGGGAAATTGCGCCCATGTCATTGTGCTTGGGGAACATTACCGGAAGAGTATTCAGTCAATCTGTCCCGGTGTGTCCGTGGAAATCGTACACAATGCCGTGAAACTGCCGGAGGAGATCACAGCCTTAAATGACACGGAGAACCGGATTCTGTTTCTGGGTGTTCTGATCCGGAGAAAGGGTGCGGAGGATCTGCTTCGGGCATTTGCGATGGCAAAGCCCGCAAAGTGGAGACTTGTACTGGCCGGAAGCGGTCCGGAAGAAGAAAACCTGAAGAGACTGGCCGGGGAGCTGGGCATTTCAGATCAGACGGATTTTGCCGGATGGGTGGATGGACAAAGAAAAAAGGAGCTCCTGGAGTCTTCCCATATTCTTGCGCTCCCCTCTTATAACGAGGGTCTGCCGGTCGCGATTCTGGAAGCCATGAGCTTTGGACTTCCCGTGATCAGTACGACGGTCGGGGATATTCCGTCCTGTGTAAGAAACGGAGAGAATGGGATTCTGGTTGAACCGGGTGACATTGCCGCTCTGGCTGAGGCAATATCGGATCTGACGGGGCATGAAAAAATCTGGCGCCATTACAGCCGGAATGCCCGAAATACCATCGAGGCAGATTTTGATGAAGCACGATTTTATCAGCAGATTGCCTCTGTATGGAAGAAAAGCACCGGTCATTCTTCTTCTCTCTGTGAGTGAGTGCTCTTAACCTCACGGATGGAGGTAAAAAGCGATCTGTCAGACGTCTTACGGATAGAGGTAAGTAGCGATTTGTCGGCTGCCTTACGGATAGATGAAACAAGCGATTTGTCGGCGGCTTCACGCAGCGCGTTTACTGTGGCCCTGTCTATCCCGTCCCTTTGCGCCTGCGTAATCATGGAAATGACCTGGTCTGCCGATTCGAGGATCGAGAGACAGCGTTCCGGGTATCCGAGCATGCGGAAAAATTCAGGGAGCTTGTCGTCCCAGGTGATTGCGACGGAAGGAATCTCGAGCGAAGCTGCCACAATATGGCTGTGGAGCCTCATGGAAATCAGCGACTGAAACGAGGATATCTGGGCGGTCATCTCGCGGGGAGTGCCGGGAGAAGGAAGGAGATAATCCCTGCGGTTTTTTCCGGTATTGAAGCATTCTTCGGGGAGCTGCTTCAGGACGTCTCTGGCGAATTCTTCATCTGACGGATATCCGTTTGTGAAGAGCGTCCATGCAATTCCTTTCCGGGCAAGTTGAAGGATTAATCCCTCCCAGAAGCGAATCATTTTTCCTCTGGAAATGGTCGGCGCGTACATGATTCCGAGCCCTGTCCGGTTACTTTGCGGATCACGGTGAATTCCATAGGTGATATCCGCAAACAATCCAAAGTCAGCTCTTTCCGGGACTTTCCTTCCGACCAGACGGCTGATTGCGGATGCGTGATCTCGTACGGACAGATCAATTGTCCATCGGTTCTGCAGTGACTGCGCCAGCCGCTCACGGATGTGCCGGCTGCAAAAGGGCCCCCATCCGGCGGCGTTGATGATGACCGGAATCTCCATGGCTGCGAAATGATCGATGTAGGAACTGACAACGAGAGCCAGATCATCCATGAAGAGCTGACCTCCGGCGAATACAACACAGTCACAGGAAATGGACATGACCCGTTCTATATCGGCACGATGCATCTCATACAGGTATTGTTCGTGTGAATACATCTTGTCCCAGGGGGTATAATTCGAGGCGAATGTCCGCAGCTTGTTTTTGAAGATCCTTTTCTTTAATTCCGCTTCTTCGCCGCCGCTTGCGGTTTTCCATCCGGTTCGCCCGAAAAGGTCGCACACAGTCAGTTCCGAATCCGGAAAGGAGCGGCGAATCCTTGCAGCCACGCAGTCCGTGAGCAGGGCATCGCCTTTATTCTCTGAATAATACAGGCCGAGCAGTAATATCTTCATTTCTATTTGATCTCCTTCTTACGGGGTCGTCTCCGAGTTTCAGATTCCAGAATTCAACAGCGCCTAGGGCAATGATGTAAATTACGATCTAGCGGCCATGCTTTCCGGCACCACTTGTGGACAACGAGGATACGGTCTCCAGGATTTGCTGCATGGCTGCGGTGTTGTCTGTTTCCTCGTACATTCGCGTAGCTCCTGCGCTGTAGTCTTCGTAATTGGCGGTAAGGTCCCGAATCGCGGCTGCAATCTGATCAGGATCGTGAAAATTCACACATTTTCCCGCATGGTATCGGCCAACGGTTTCTTCAAGGCCGGGAATATCATTGCAGAGCATCGGCAATCCGAATGCCGCGTATTCATAGATCTTATTCGGCGCACAGTATCTTGTGTTGATGGAGTTTTCTTCATAACAGGCAACGCAGATATCTGCGTGTGAAGTGATTTCAAAATGATGCGGCGGATAAAAGTACCCCAGGTAAACGGTGTCCGGATAGATTTTCTGAAGGGATGCGCCGGCATCGCCGATATAATCCGTTCCCATCAGCGCAAGCGTCCAGTCACTTCCGCTTCTCTTTAGTCCTTCTGCAAGAGGTGAGAGGTCGCGTTCCTTTGATATCATGCCCTGGTACAGGAGAACATGGCGGTTTTCGAGCTTCTTTAATGCCTTTTCGACGTCAGGGGAGGTGGGCTCCAGATTTCTGGATCGGGATAGGGCATATGGTTTATTCCGAAGAACAACGGGCAGTGACCCGAGATTCCACCAGTCCTTCATGTATTGTGCCCTGTGAGGCTCACATGCCGTGAGGAAATCTACATCGCTGCTGATTCGTTTCATTGCATTCTGGTACCAGTCGTATTCAAAGAATTCCAGGCAATTGACGATTACAGGGTGATGATTCTTCAGAAAATGCCACTGCTTTATGGCACCCATCTCGGAACCGATCCACAGAACACTGTCGTCTGTCCAGTATTTCCGGAACCACTGGCGGAAGACGCGCCGGTAGTTCAGATAGTTCAGGCCTTTCTGAAGTACCTTGTTCTTTCTGGTGATGACTGGAAGCGTCTCATACGAAATATTTCTGCTCCGAAAAATCTCTGCCGTTTCCGGGCTGATCTCTCTGGAGAGTACGCTTACCTCGATTCCAAAATCCCGGAGCTGCTGCACCTGGGCTACACATGGCGGAAGCCGGTGGATCGGCGCCCAGACAAAATAGAGAACTCTTTTGATCATTCTAGTTACCTCATCAGCTGTTTTTCAGCAAATATCTTCCGTCACCGGTCGGAACGCATACTTCCCGTAATGCCATCTCCAGCGGCTTGCCGCGCAGAACAGACCTTATAACTTCTGCGGCGGTTTCCGAGGATCTTCCGGTTTCGGCCATGTGGAAATCGTCGAAAAATTTCTTTAACTCTTTCTGGTAACTGATGATCTGCAAATCATTCAGCTTTTCCAGAAGTTCTTCATTCGTCCTGCCGGAGGGAAACGGGGTCTGATCATACGTCAGCCACAGTCCCCTTCGCTGCATGTATTCGTCATAGTCCGGCGCATAGAGCAGGACAAGCCCACCCGTCCCGGCAAAATCAAAGACCATGCTGCTGTAATCTGACACCATCGCGTCACTTGCCAGCAGAACCTGATTAGGATCCGGTATATGCGTCAGATCCAGAATCCGGTCATTTGACAATGCAGGGATTTTACAGTTCTGAAGATTTGGATGAAGACGGACGGCTCCGGTCCATTTGTCTCCTGTTTTTTTCTCAAGCGCGCGAAGAAAAGCATCCATGTCAAACGAAAACGCGGAAAGATCGTTCATGTCCCGATAGGTGGGCGCATACAGGAGCAGACGGTGATCAGATTCAATCCCCAGCGCTCTCTTCGCCTCTTCTTTCCGTGTTAAATGGTCGGTACGTACCAGACAATCGTTGCGCGGAAGTCCGCACTCAAGGACCCTTCCCTGATAGCGGAACATGGTGCGATAAATCCGGGTAGTCATCTCTCCATTCGAGACCATAAGATCTGCAGCATCCGTATCACGCTTTGCCACGCGAATGTAGAATTCCGAAAGATCCTGCTGTGCAGCCGCTTCTACTTTTTTGAACCCGAGTCCTCCGTGCCAGGTCTGGATATAAATCTGATCCTTCTTTTTTCGGGGCATATAGTCCTTGCGGCAGTTGTCAATCCATACCTTTGCCGTGGCCATATACAGCATGGATCGGAAGGAATAGTACGGCACCTCTCTGACCCATTCCGGAAGATCAATGGTTCGGTTCCTCCCGCGGTCGACAAGCCAGACAATCTCGGCCTCCGGATCCCGCTGATGAAGGCTTTCACAGATTGCACCGGGATTATCTCCGATACCGTTCCCGCGGAAGCTGACAGCCACAACCCGGTTGTTCTTCACTGGAAGCAGAGAAAAAAGTGTTCCTGTGATTGGAAAGAGGGCGGTATGAAATTTATGCTCATATTTTCGTATTATTTTTTTGAAGTTCATATGTGACATGCCTGCGTGGGAACGACCTTTCTCTGATATGGAATCCGCTTCTTCATACAGCGCATTTATGGTATTCGACTCTTCGTACAGCGTATTTATGGATAGTGCTTCTTCGTACAGCGCATTTATGGAAAGCACTTCTTCATACAGCTCATTTATGGAATCCGCTCCTTCATTCAGCGTATGTTTCGATATACTTTCCTGCAAACGATCTTTTCAAATCGGAAGGTATCATCGCGGAAAGGATGAATACGCAGTATTCGGATACTTACTTCCCGGCAGTAAGCCGATACAGTCTGTACATGACAAGTGCCATGCGATGGCGCATCAGGAACACGATCACCCTTGTCTTTGCGGTAGATGACCGATTGTGGCTTCTTCGAAGGGCCTCCTGCAGATGAGCATCCGTCAGGACAGACCGGATTTCATGAACGGCATTCCTGCTGCTGCGATTTTCTCTGCACTCATTGACGATACATGCATACATGCTGTCGATGTAGAAATTGTCCATCCGAATTGACTGTTCCCTATCCGGATTTGAAAGCAGGGCCTGATATTCCCGCATCAGCCTGCGCGACCGCTCCGGCATGTCCGGAATATAATGCTGCGTGACGGATCCTCTGCGCTGTACATAACAATAACAGGAAACATCACACACGGCAACCGATTCCGCAGCCTGCATGCAGGAGGTGACAAAGAGGTATTCTTCGCGCAGAATTTCACGTTCAGACCGGAATTTCAGATCATGCGCCTTCAAAAAGGAGCTTCGGTACAGGTTGGTGCAGGACGAAAGAATTCGGGGAGTCCTGTAATCCAGCACATGCTTATAGTAAATCGAATCGAGCTTAAGCTCCTTCAATGCGGCTCCGGTATATCTGCCCGGCGGATACGGCAGAGTTCTGTCCTCCAGCAGTTCCCCTGTTTCCGAGACCTTGCAAAATCCGAAACGGATCAGGTCCGAACCATACTGACGGATCCAGCCAATCCACAGGGCAACAGATCCCGGCTTCAGATAATCATCGGAATCCAGAAAGGAAAAATATCGACCTCGCGCCCGGGCCATTCCGGCGTTCCTGGCGCTGGCTATGCCTCCGTTTTCCTTATGAATCACATGTACAGACGGGTACTGCAAAGAAAGCTCATCACATAGAGCTCCACTCTCGTCGGTACTTCCATCATCCACGAGAATCACTTCGATCTCGCCGGGGGTGAACGTGGCCCCTGTCATAGATTCTGTCGCGGATGAAACAGTGCCGTCCTTCATGACACTGTCGATACACCGGGTAAGATCTTTTTGTGTATTATAAACCGGAATAATTACAGATAAGAGAATATCCGTCATAGTGCCTCCCTTATTCATTGCCGCAGCAGAACAGAACCAGTATCACGGTGCATCACAAGCGGCAAAGCACCTGGATCAAACATTTTATGTTTGTATCAATCTTTTATATCTGGATCAATCCCTCCATCACGAAAGACTTCTTTCTGCCCGGTGGTAAATCCGCCGGATCCATGTCAATGCCTGCCGGCTGAGATGTTTAACAGCCAGGGATAGTATTCTGTCGTAGAGAATTGCTCCGATTAACGAAAGCGCAAAAACGATCCCGGCCATAACGACCGCCTTACCGACAACAGCGTTCTCAAATCCAAAATGATTGTAAAAGAAACGAACCAGTCCCGTCCGGTAGTATGTCTTAAACATCAGATTGCTCTGAAGCAGATAGATGGTCAGCGACAGACTGGACAGATAATTGAGGATTCCGTTGTGAAAATTCTCATTTCTTCGGACAAGATTGACCGATGCGATAGCGATCAGCACCAGAAACGGATTTGCATTACTTACCCAGTACAGCAGATTTGTGTCTCTGCCGGTCAGTAAACCAACCACATTGGATATTGCGGGAAGCAGGATAAATCCGGCAAGACCGATCAACAGGCATATCATATTCATCTTTCGATCGTCCATCCATGCCCGTTTATACTTCTTCAGATAGGAAAGCAGCAGGTAAATCGCAACCCACTGAATGATCTTAGAGGAGAAGAAGGCTCCTTTTACAATAAATTCGCAAACAAGATACAGCCATGTCATGACCGCAGTAAGCTGAAAATGCCTCCTCCTGTCCATGTTGGCGATAAGAACATTCAGCAGTGGCGCCAGCGGATAAAACAGCAGGTAAGCGGTGATATACCAGGTATTGGTGAAAAGATTTGGAAGAATGCTGTGCAGAATAAGCTTTCCGGGCACCTGACCATGACGGATGAGCAGAACCGCAAAAAGACAGAGCACAGAAATCACCCAGGTCTGAAGAAAAAGTCTTATCCACTTTTCCTTCTTCCATGTCCTGCTCTCCAGGAGAAACCATGCGGAAGAAATGAAGAATATGTCATTTCCCAGAGAACCCAGATGAAAGAACAGAGCGAGAGTGAATACGGAAACAGATTTTGATGGAGAGGAGATCGAAAACAGATAAGGCTGATTCCCGGCGAATTCGGTCGGCTGCGTCATACACTGTACAATATGAGAGAGGATAATTATTGCAATCGCGAAGAGCTTTAAACATTCTAGCCCGGATTGCCGGTTCTGGTATTTATTCATCATAACGTATGTTCAAACTCACGTATATTCGAAGTTGGTGTAAAGATCTTGTGTTAACAATAGGTTCTGTTGTTGAGCTTACCACAGAATATCCGGGTCTGTCATTAGAAATTATACAGAACGTAAATCAGGGCATGTAAATTAGACCTCTCAATTAGATAGTTTGCTTTATTGTTGATGATGTGAGGAGGACCAGTTATGATAGACGGACAACCATTGGGGTAAAAACGAGATAAAACACGCTGTGCGAGTTTTATCTCGCTATCGCGACGCTCGCGTAAATAAGGAGGGCTCCACTTGGAATTGCTTCCAAGTGGAGCCCTGTTATATAAGTATCAATATATTTGACACCCAGGATCCTGTTTTTAATTACAGTCTGCTAAGGAATGTAACTCCCTGAGCTCTTGTGCAAGCATCGTTTGGTGCAAATGTTGTGGCAGTCTTACCAGCGGTAATACCGTTCTTTGCTGCCCACTGAACTGCATCATAGTAGTATGCATCTGAACTTACATCAGTAAAGTTGAAGGAACCCTCTCCGCTATAGTTCTGACCATCACGACCATCAGCATACTTATACAGGAACTGAACCATCTGTGCACGAGTAACTGTTCCGTTTGGCTTAAACGTTGTTGCAGTTGTTCCAGAGGTGATTCCATTCTTAACTGCCCAAGCTACTGCCTTTGCATAGTAAGCATCAGTATCTACATCTGTGAACTTCTTTGCATAAGAAGTGGATACCACCGGACTTCCAGCAGCTCTCCACAACCAGCTAACCATCTGCGCACGAGTTGCTGTACGATCTACTCCAAATGTATCATCTGTGAGACCAGCAGTGATACCGTTCGTTGCCGCCCAATAAATCGGCTGGAAATAATACTTATACGCATCCTGAACATCCTTGAACTTAAGAGTATTAGCAACCGTGATCTTTACCTTTGCAGTAACGGATGGATCGTTTGCGTTTGTTGCAGTTATCGTTGCAGTACCAACGCCCTGCGGGATAGCCTTGCTGCCATCCATTACGATAACAGACTCATCACTGGAGGTGTATGTAATCTTGTCATTTCCATCCCACGGACGAACCTCAAGGAAATTACTAAGATCAAGTGCATTACCCTCCGTTTTACTATTAGCAACTGTATTATTTACATACTCATAAGGGCTATATTTTGTGGTCAGTGAGTGATGGAAATAAACAAATGTAATTGCTTTCTTAACAAGCTTCGGCTGTGTAAGGGTAAATGTATAATCCTTTGTAACAAATGCATCAGACTCAGGGCTGATACCAAGCTTGAAGAGATCGTTCAATGTCTTATATGTTACAGTGACAACAGCCTTACCTTCAGCGTCTACAGTGGCCGGCGTATAGTCAACCTTGACATTGGAAACGGTAACCTCCGGAGTACCAGTTGCATTGCTGAGGGGATCATAACGATCGGTAATTGTTGAATTATACTTATACTTAGCTCTATCAGCAGCTGAAATAGAAACTTTTCCTCCGACTTTGAATGCATCAGCAGCTTTCTGCGCAATATCAGTTGCCTTTGCGATAACAGCATCCTCACTAGCAGCGATAGCCTTGGATGAGGTGTTGTAGCTCTTCGCATATGCTGCATCTTTTGCAAGCTCAGCTACTTTTGCGCCCGCCTCGTCGAGTTTTTCTTCATCGGACTGCTCTGTCTTCAGGTCAAACTCGCCGGATTTATACTCGCCATTGGTGGTATCTGTAACAAGGTACTGGCCATGGATAGTGCCATTTGCTTTACCATGTTCTGCTTTCTTGGACTGAACATCCTGAATTACAACATTAGAAACCTTCAGATGTTTGTCATTCTTAACAAGTTCCGCATTGATGTATTCTTCAATTTCAGACGCTGTCAGGCCATTGTAATAGTAATGAGTTGCAATCCACTCTGAATCGTAATTCGTAGTGTTTGCTACATCTTTGTAGTGCATCATATGATAGTTTCCAAGGACAGCATCAACCTCACCTACCATATCATGAGCTTTGCTATCAAGTGCTTTTCTTGTAGAAGTAAAGTCTACATCTACAGATGCTTTATCAGTGATTTTCAGATTAACTTTTCCTGCAACACTTCCCTTAGCTGTTGTGGTAGAGTCTGAGAAAGTAGGATCTGCTGCCATTGAAACAGTGATAGCAGGAAGAGCCTTGGTAGGATTAGCTTTGTTGTATGCAGCAATTGCATCCTCAGCGATTTTAATTACCGTGGCCTTATTGATTTCACCAACGCTTGTATAATTATCCTCATTCTCGAGAGCTTCTTTTACAATCTTAGACGCAATGGCGAGCTGATCTTTCTGTGCCTCAGCTGCAGTAAGAGCTGCTGCTGTGATTTCTGTGTTATAAGTCTCACTGATTTCATTAACAGTTTTATCTTTGTTAGGCATTCCAGTGATTGTTACAGTTACCGGAATGGTACCCATCTGGGTTACGCCATTCTCATCAGTGGTTGCCGGAACGGGTGTTCCCTTTGTAAGAACGATTTTGCTTACTGTACTGTCAGTACCGAACGCAGTAACGAAGAGGTTCTGAAGGGTTGCCTCATCAGTATCAATTGTAACCGGATTGCCCTTTGTATCGGTCATTCCAGAAACTGCTGTTGCCGCAGCATCAACAGCATCCCTCCAATGCCAGTTGTAGTTGTTATCTGTCTTCTGCTGATCAGAAACCTCTACTGGTGTGGTTGCTGCGAAAGCATTCACCGGCACCATAGGCACGAGCATCGAGGCACTCAGCACCACTACCGCAAGTTTTCTTGCAATTTCTTTGCGTTTCATAATCTCTTTTCCTCCCAGGTGAAAAATAATGTAATAAACTGTAGAGATTGACTATAACCTCATTCTCAACCCTAGGGGGATCGTATTTCCCGTGGGTTGTCTGCTATAGTATGCTCTTTAC
>OCTW011314606.1_pt1 | contig 14697 bp, 14 predicted proteins | sample 1539671 | NCBI WGS metagenome assembly OCTW01 (sample SAMN02144230, study PRJEB22623) | gut metagenome | biome: sheep rumen | host: Ovis aries | place: New Zealand
TATTATATATATTGTTATAAAGGAAATATGAGTAAAAAAGCTAGTGAATTATTAAATGCTCTAGGATATAATATAGTTAATATAAAAGATGGATATAATAAATAAGTTATTTTAAATAACTTATTTTTTCTTTACAAAAAATATAGTATAATATATATGGAGGAATAGAAATGGGTGAACTAATAAATACATTAACAACTTTTATTGGCCAATTTGGGTATTTTTCAGGATTCTTATTAGTTTTTCTAGAATCTATTATCCCAGTATTGCCATTATCTGTATTTGTAGCAGTTAATATATTTACATATGGAAGTTTAGCAGGCTTTTTAGTTTCATATGTAGGTACTGTTTTAGGATGTATATGTGCATATTATTTATGTAGATTATTTAATAATTATTTTGAAAAAAGATTTAAAAGCAACAAAAAAGTAAAAGAATTAAAAAAGAAATTAAGAAAAGTAAAATTACCAACATTAGTATTAATACTAGCAATTCCTTTTACTCCTGCATTTGCAATTAATATAGCAGCAGGTTTAACTAATTATGATTTTAAAAAGTATTTAACAGCAATTCTAATAGGTAAATTACCTATGATATATTTTTGGTCCTTTATAGGAGCTAGTTTAAAAGAGAGTTTAACAGACTGGACTATATTAGTCAAAATAGCAGTAATGCTTATTATTACTTATTTAATTAGTCATGTTGTTAATAAATTTATAAATAATGATTGATAAATTAGGAGAAATACTTAAATAGGAGGTTTTATGTTAGATTATATTATAATTGGTGTATTAGCAGTTATTCTAATATTAGTTATTATATCTTTATTTAAAAATATTAATGAAGGAAAAATAACTGAAAGACTAGGCAATCTAGAAAATAATGTTACTAGAGAACTAGGTGATTTTAAGACTGATATTACTAGAAATTTAAATGAAGATTTTAATAAACAAAGTGAAAGAATTGATAATAGATTAAATGTTATAAATGATAGAGTTAATCAAAGATTGGATGATAATTTTGAAAAGACTAATAAAACATTTAATAATGTTTTAGAAAAACTTGCTAAGATAGATGAAGCTCAAAAGAAAATAGATAGTTTATCTACTGATATAGTATCACTTCAAGGAATATTAACAGATAAAAAGAGTAGAGGTATATTTGGGGAAGTTAATTTAACTCATATATTAGCTTCTGTTTTCGGAGATAAGAATGATAAAGTATATAGATTGCAATATACTTTTGAAAATGGGAGCATAGCAGATGCAGTATTATTTGCACCTGAACCATTAGGTACTATTGCAATAGATTCTAAATTTCCACTTGAAAACTATAGAATAATGGTTGATAAGAATCAGGATAAATTATCTAGAGAAGCTGCTTCTAAATTATTTAAAAGCGATGTTAAAAAACATATAGATGCTATTAGTTCTAAATATATTATTCCAGGAGTAACATCAGATCAAGCAATAATGTTTTTACCAGCAGAAGCTATATTTGCAGAATTAAATGCTTATCATGATGATATAATTGAATATGCTTATAAAAAAAGAGTTTGGATTACATCTCCAACTACTTTAATGAGTACTTTAACAACAATTGAAGTAATAATTAAAAATCAAGAGAGAGATAAATATGCTAAGATAATTCAAGAAGAATTACAAAAACTATCTATTGAATTTGGCAGATATAGAGATAGATGGGATAAATTATCTAGATCTATTGAATCTGTTAATAAAGATGTACTTGATATTCATACTACTACAGAAAAGATATCAAAAAGATTTGATAGTATTAATAAAGTAGATATTAAAGAAATAGAAAATAAAGAAGAATAAAAAAGAACTCAAATGAGTTCTTTTTTTATAGGAATATTAATACTAGTAAACCTACTATTAAACAATAAATTGAGAAATATATTAGTTTACCTTTTATAACTATTTTTCTAAACCATTTAGTTACAATATATGTTGCTATTCCTGCGATTAAGGCTGCAAATAAATAAAATGGAATAAGTGCTTTAGATATAGTAATATCTGTTAATTCTAATGCCATTGCTGCAAGTGATAAAGGAATATATAACATAAATGAATAATTAAATGCTGTTTCTCTTTTTAATCCTGCGACCATACCACCTACTATAGTAGATCCACTTCTACTTATACCAGGGAATAATCCTAGTATTTGGAAACATCCAACTATTAAAGCTTCTCTAAAATTAAGTTGAGTATAATCTTTTTTGCCTTTAAAGTTTCTAACTATAAATAATAATATTGCAGTAATAATTAGTGATATACCTACTATCTTGATATTATTTTCTATTTTTACGAATATATCTAATTTACTAATTATTAATCCCATTATTCCTGCAGGTATGCATCCAAGTGCTATCATCCAAGCATATTCATAATTTTCTTTTGAATTAGCATCTTTGGTAGTTAAAAATCTAAAGAAATCTAGAAATATTTTTTTTATATCTGGCCAAAATAAAACGATTATTGCAACTAGAGAACCAAAATTAGTCATAATAGCTATTGCATCATAGTTTATATTTGCATTTAATAGTCTTTTAATAATCATTAAATGACCACTTGATGAAACTGGTATAGTTTCAGTTAAACCTTGTATTAATCCTAAGATTAAAAATTGTATTGCTAACATTTTATCAACTCCTATTATAATTATATAATAATTTTTAAAAATAATAAATACAATATTATAGGTGGTTACATGTTTATAAGAAGTTTTATATTTTTATTTGGTTTTGGTATGAGTGTTATAAGTCTTTCTTTTATAATTATTTATTTAAACTTATTAACCTTTGGGTATAATTTCTTTGAATATGTACAATTTATTATTAGAAGGGTAGAATGCTTAAATTTAATAACAGGAATTATATTAATTATGATATCTATGATAAATGGAGGAAAAAATGAATTATGCTTTTGATGTATGCCTAAATTTTAACAAAGAATTATATAATTTTTATGAATGGAATGAAGAAGATAATATTATTTATTTTTTAAAAATCCCTGTTTTTAAAATAGAAGAAGAATTAATTAATGATTTTATTAAGAATGATGTTAGAGTAGATAATATTTTTTTAAGAAAAATATATAATAAGAATCAAGTATATTTTAAAAAGAATGATTTGCATTATTCATGCATATTAGTTACTAGTAATTATGCAATAGGGTTAAATTTTAATGAAAAGGGATTTATTATAGGAAAAAGTTATTTGAGTTTAGAAGAAGAAACAGAAGTAATTGAGTTTGCAAAATTTATTAAATATTCAATAATTAATTATAAGATTATTAGAAAAAATAATGATAAAGAAAGGTATCTAACTAGAAAAGAAAAAACTGATTTAAAAAATATAGTTCAATATTTAAATAACTTACAAAGAGATAAAAAAATTGATGAATTAAAGTATTTATACTATGAAATATTTAATACTATAGAGAATGATTACAAAAAGATAAAATTAAAACTAGAAAATACTTTGTCAAGCAATGAAGAAAAAAGGGAAAAATTTTTAGAAATTATAAAGTATGTGTGCTAATAATTAAAAGCGTGAATTACGCTTTTTTTATTGCATTTTTAATAAAAAAATGGTTTAATTATATATATAATAGATAATACTCATACTAGGAGGTATTTATGGATAAAATTTCAAGAAAACATATTTTAATTATTACAATAATTTTGTCATTAGCAGTAGCATTTGTGCCAATATATTATTTCGTATTGGCTGCGCCAGATGATGATAATAAATTTCAAGTTACTACTAAAAAGATAATTAGTGTAGAAGATGGTACAGCAGCATTTGATTCAAATGATGCTGATGGAAATGATAGTTCAGATTCAAATGGTAGAGTAAGAACATTCGACTCAATTAGATATACTGTTAAATATACAATAGCTGAAAAAGAAGCTACTACAGGTTCTGTTGAAGGAAGAGAAGTTCAGGTTGAAGTATTAATACCTGCTAGTTATGAATCAGTTTTAAGATATGGTGAAGAAGCATTCTATATGGATGAAAGATCAACTCCTAAAACTTATGGTGGAACAAATTATTATTATGCAAGTTTCAATGTGCCTATAGCAGAAATAGGAGCTAATAATACATTTAGTTTTGATTTAGATGACATAAATACTGATGACATAAATACACATAATTCTATTAAACCATTAATATTTATTAGAGAAACAACAGATCAAGCAACTCCAAGTATTATAAATGTTAGTACTTTACCTGCAGATATTACTTGTGAAAGAGATGTAACTGTTACTGATCCAGGGACAGGAACAACTACTACAAGTACTTCAAATGTTTGTGATGTAACAATAACAGGAGTACAAACATATTTTGTTAATATGTATTCTGGAAGTAAAAAAACTGATGATCAAAATGTTTCAAAAATTCCAGTTGGGTTATTAATTGGTTTAAGAAATGATCCAGTCAAAGGAATAAAGGGATCAATTATACCTAAGAATTTAAGTATTGAAATTACTAATTCAAATATAAATAAATTAGCATTTGTAGAAAACTCAGAAAAACCTTATGAATCATATGATAGTACTGATGACTATAAAATAACAATAGATGCACTTAATACTGAAATGCCAGAAGTTCCTAATGGAACTGCTATGCCAGGAAATGGTTCAATAACTTCAAGTATTAATAATGATAAGTTAGTTGTAACAGTAAGTAATATTAAAGATTATTTAGTTCAACCATTCTATCAAAATAATAGTTTAGCATTCTATTATTTCTCAACAAATTATTTCTTAACTGAAGTAGCACCAAGAGAAAGCCATGATTATACTGATATAAGCGTAAATTTAACAAGTAATAAAACTGATAGTAATAATAATCCAACAGGTATTACTATAACAGATTCATATGATTATGTATTAGGTAATTATTCATCAAATATTGATATTTATGAAAGTAGTTTAACAAGTGGAGAATCAGAAGCACTAGAATATGGTTTGGCAAATATTAACTATGGTGGAGATTTCACAATAAAAACAAAATTTGATTATACTGGAAGATCTGATTCAACTGGTGATGGATTAACTAGTCTAACAAATTATGTAAAAATTGATAATAATGTATTTAAATTACATAATAATACAAGTAATAAAGGATATAATTTTATTCCAGAAGAAGTAACTTCTACTGCTAAAATGGATTTAGATACTGATGGTTCACACCAAAAAGTATACTTTGGATTCGGTGAATGGAATGCTAATTACTTTGAAGCAACTAATGCAGCTGGATGTCCTGCTATTGATTTTGGTAATAAAGAACAATTAATGAATCTATATGGTGGACCATGTTTAGTTGCAAAAAATACAGTACAATTGGCATATGCACCAGATGCAGAACATGATATTGAAGAAAATCCTATTAGTAGTAATAAGGGACCTCTATTTGTTAAATCATCATACGTTTCAAATAATACAGTTATCGAATTAGATGCATCAGGAACATTAGAATTATATGGTTCAGTTGTTAATGATTATACTGTTGCTAATACTTCACATCAAATAGTTACTTCAGCAACAGCATATGGAAAAAACGATAATGACCTTAGATATTTAGGCAATGAGTATCTTGATGGAACTGCAATAATGACAAATCCATCTAACTTTATGCTAACAGAGTATAGTTATAATGCCAGAAGAGCAGTTTCTATTAATAATAATGTTTGTAATAATCCTAGATGTCCTGTTTCAGGAACAACAATTTTAATTTCTGGAATAAAAGTTACTAAGCCAGTATTAAAATCACATAAAGTATCAGATTTAATTGGAACAAAAAATAATTTCTATTATTATCCATTTGCATTAACAGTAGATGCTAATGCATCAAGAAGTGATGACACCATAAAATATGAAAAAGCATATGTTGATATTTATTTACCAGAATATATGTTTATTCAAGAGAATTATGGAGCTGATAATGATAAACATCCAAGTAGTATTGAAAATACAAATTTAAATAGTATTTATACTAAATTTAATTTAGGCACTCCAGTAGAGAATATTAATTATAGAATATATCATTATGAATTAACTGATGGAAGCCCAGATATGTCAGAAGTTGAAAAAGAAAACTTACAAAAAGGAATTTTATCAAAATTCACTGTATATGCTGATATTGATTCAATCAATACACCAAATGCATCTAAACCAGAGATATTCTCTGTTGTAGATTTTGAAGCAAAAAAATACTTATTAGCTAATGATGGTACATCATTAACGCAGTCATATAATTCTATTGCACCAGATAAAGATAGAATGGATGAATTAAATAATGTAATACTTTATAATTCATCTTCAGTAATAACAAAAGGTACTGCAACTCCTAAGTATATTGAAAAGAATGGTAGTTATACATTTAATATGCTAGCGTATAACCATTCAAAATCAGTAATAGAAGAAGGATACCTATATCCAACAGCAGATTTATATTATATATTACCTTATAATGATGATTTATCATCTGATACAAGTTCTAAAATTGGAAATACAAAATTTAAAGTTAACTTTACTGCAGATTCAATTAATGCTATTCAAAATAGAAATGATTATAAATTCTATTATGCAACAACAGGAACTCAAACAAATATAATTCCTGATGAAATTAAAACAACTAGTGATCCTTCATCTATATGGACTTTATGGGAAGACCCAACACAACCTGTTTCAGATGTAATAGCAATTAAAGTAGTAAAACAATCTAATTTTGAACCAGAAACATATTTTGGCTCTCCTGCAGGTTTAACAGTAAATGTTAAAGCTAGTGGATCTATTGATGGAAATCGTTTCTATAACTCATTCCATATATTAGCAACAAAGCCTGACAATTTCACTTGTGAAAATGATGATCCTGATGATCCAAATTATTGTACTGAAGCTAAGAAGGTAAAAGTAAATTATGGTTCATCTTCATCAGTTACTTCAGTATATGCAAGAGAAATTTCTGGATTTGTATTTGAAGACTTTGATTATAATGGTATTTATACTGATGAAGAATCTAGATTAAAAGATATTCCAGTATCATTATATAAAGTAAATCAAATACCAGAAGGTTATGATCCGATTGATCCAACTACATTCGTTAGTGATGATGATACATTGGTTGGAGCAACAACTACATCGGAAAATGGTGCATACTATTTCAGTGGATTACCAAGTGGAATATATTATGTTAGTTTCAATATTAATAATGAAAAATATTTAGTTGCAGGTCTAGAAAAGATAGATGATACTATTCCAGATTCAAGCAATAGAAATTCATCTGCATCATTATTGCCAAATACGAGTAGAGCTATATCAAGTTTAATAGAATTCCCTGCTGATAGTCCAAGTGGAAGACTTCTAGTAAGTAATATTAACTTAGGATTAGCTGTTAAGAAAGAAATGGCAATTAAATTAAATAAATATATTACAGAAGTAACTATCACAAAGAATGGTAGAGTTGAAACTCATGATTATTCTAATCAAAATTTATCAAAAGTATCAATTACAGTTCTAAATCCTAAGAATACTAAAGTAAAAGTTAAATATTCATTCTCAATAGAAAATACTAAATACTTCCCAGGATATGTAGGAATGATAGTAGATACTATACCTGAAGGAATGACATTTAATCCAAATTTAAAAGAAAACCAATATTGGACACAATATGATAATTTATTATATTTTAATGGTTTATCTGGTAAATTATTCTTACCAAATGAAAAACAATATTTCACATTAGTATTAGATTTAGACTTAAAAGAGGCAGGCACTTATAGAAATATAGTTAGTGCTAGAGATTTAACACTAATGGGTGATGAATTACCTGTATATGATTTTAGTGGATTGAACAATAATAATACTGGAGGAGGTGAGTAATATGATGAAGAAAATATCTAAAATATTTATAATACTTATATTACTCTTCTTCATAGGTGTTACAGGAGTAAGTGCTGCAACATTTAGAGATTACAGAGAAGCTGCTGCTTCAACATTACAAAGAAATGGTATGATTTCTTATAACTGGTATACACAATCAGGATATACACATTTATGCGTAAATCAGGGAGCATGTAAAAAAATATATGATTATTTTAACTTATACTCTGTTGAGGATGAAGGTTCAACATATGTTTTATATTGTTTGAACTTATCTAAAGGTATTCAACGTGATGGACCAATGAACCGTTATGATAGCTTAGATAATATAAGATTCACTGATCCAAACCTTTCACAAGATGAAAAAAACAACAGAATAGAAATGTTAAAAAAATTATTATTATTTGGATATAATCCAAATTCAACTGGCTCTAGAACAATCCAACAAATAATAGCTTCCGATTCAGCAGCTAATTATAAATTAATAGCAATGCAAATCTTAATTTGGGAAGTTATGGAAGGTGGAAGAACTGATTTTGCTACTCAAGAACCACAATATAATGCCCCAGACAGTTTCTATCAACAAGTAATTAGACCTAATGGTGATGATGTTCATGATTCATTATACAAATACTATCATATGTATAGGGCTAATGCTTTAAATGCTGATAAAACAAGTAAACCTTCAGCATTTAATACAGATACTTATGTGTTAAATTGGGACCAAGCAAATAGAAATTATACACATCAAGTTATAGGATTAGGAGAATATGAGAAATGTTCATCTGATAATCCAAAAGTTCATGTATCAGATGTTTCAAATTCGTCTGTAACAATAACTTCTTCTGAACCAGTAGCTGATGCAACAATAACATGTAGATATTTCCGAGGATCAGGACCAGCTACTATTGAGCAAGGGGAATCCTTCAGATTCTATAACTTTGTAAATAATACAGAGAGTAGACAAGATATGATTTTCGGAAGTGGATGGAGAATATATACTAATAGCTTTAAAGTAAAATCAGAAGCTACAGATATACGTATTAAGAAAGTAGATTTTGATGAAAAAGTTATTTCAAAATCAAATGAATTTACTTTAACTCATACACAAAATACATCTTATGCTAAAACTATAAAAGGTAACGGAAATGCTGTAAATTTAGTTTATAGTGGTATCTATAGAATTAGTGAAAAAGCTCCAGAAGGGTATGAACCAATACCTAACTTCCAAATGACAATAAATGCAAAAGATCACAGAATAGATAGATGTGATGGAGAGCAAAAAGATGCTCAAGGGCAAGTAATAGGATGTTTAAATGGTCAAGTAAAAGTAGCTATTAATAATAATGTTATTGAATTGACTGTTAAAAATGATACTAAGACTTTCCCAATAAAGAAATTTAATGATTCTAATAAACCTATTGCTGGTGCTACTTTCCAAATAAAGGATTCAAATAATAATGTAGTTAAATTTACTCGTAGTAGTAATAGTAATAATACATTTAAATATGATCCTGCTGGGACAATAACTAGTTTACAAATAGCTACTTCATCAATTTATAATATTGCTTTATTACCAGCTGGTGAATATAAAGTAATAGAAACTAATGTCCCAGAACCTTATGTATTACCAAAATCAGACGAAGTTATAACAACATATATAAAAGTTGATAATAAAGGTAATGTAGCAGTAAAAAATAAGTCTAAAAATAAATATGAATCTAAGGCATCTGTAGATATTAAAAACTATATAACTAAAGTAGTTGTTAAAAAAGTTGGGAACGGAAACTCATTAGAGGGAGTTCAATTTGAATTATATAATAAAGATAAAACAGAAAAGATTAAAACACGTGTAGATGCTCCAGGAGTATATACATATGCAAGAAATCAAGCTTCTGTTGATAATGAAGTTTATGTTACTAACTCAAAAGGTGAAATCGCTGTTAATTCTCTTCCAGAAGGAACATATTATTTCAAAGAAATAGCAACTGTACCACCATATGTTTTACCAACTGGTGATGGAGTATATACTAAAGTTGAAATAGCTATTGATAATAAGGGAGTAGCTATTAATACGAGTCATGTTAATAACACTATTGAAATATCTAACTCACTAAATTCATTTAACTTCTATAAGAGAGATGAAAGTGGTAATTCTTTAACTACTGGTAAATATAAACTTCAAAAATATGATGAAGAAAAGAAAAAATATATAGATTTAAAAATAAAACCAGTAGAAAATGATGGATCTTATAATCCAAATACAGATATCTATAAAGTAGATAATAAAAATGGTAATATTCAATTTACTTTAACTAAAGGTGTTGCAACATTTATTGAAATGGAACCATCTTCAACATATAGAATTGTTGAAACAAAAGCACCAGAAGGTTATACTAAAGCATCTACTAATGATACTGCTATTGCACATATTGATGAATATGGAAATGCATCAGGATTATTAGTATTAATAGACCAAAAAATTGTTAAAGAAGATGATCAAGCATCTGCAGAATTAATTATAAATATTCAAACAGGAAAACAAAGAATTATGTATGCTGCTGTTATATTTATAGTTATAGGAGCAATCGTGGGATTAATAATCTATAACAAAAGAAAATAAAAAAATATTCTTATGAATATTTTTTTTATTTTTGTAAAAATTAATAATAAAGGAGGAATTATGAAAAAAATATTATTAGGAATCTTTATTACTTTCTTAAGTGCATGCTCTTTAATGGGGACTAATACTCCAAAAGAAAGAGTAAAAGAGTTGTTAGATAAGTATAAAAATCAAGACACATCTATTATTACTCAATTAGAAGAAACTATCTCAGGTGAATATAAAGGAGAATATAAAGATAGATATAAAGAATTAATGTTAAACCAATATAAGAATATGGAATATAAAATAACTGATGAAATAATAGATGGTAATACAGCTGTAGTAACTGCAGATGTTACTGTATATAATTATGGTTCTATGATAGATAATGCTAATGAATATTTAAAAGAGCATGAGCAGGAATTTTATAAAGACGAAGAAAAAAAAGAAATTGATAATGATAAATTTTTGGATTATAAATTAGATCAATTAGAACAAGTAGAAGATAGAAAAACATATACTATTGAATTTACATTAACTAAGGATAATAATGAATGGAAATTAGATGATTTATCAAATGAAAACATATCTAAATTACATGGAATATATTATGAATAAGAAATAAGTAATTATTTCTTTTTTTGTAATGACAATATAATGAAAATGTGTTGACAAGTAAATAAATCAATGTATAATTATATTCAGGAGGGGATAATATGAGTAGTATTCCAAATACAACAAATTTAAATGTAAGAGTTGATGCAACTTTAAAACAAGAAAGCGATGCTCTTTTTAAGAATCTAGGCTTAAATATGAGTACAGCTATTAATATGTTTTTAACTAAATGTGTCAAAACATCTAGTATTCCTTTTATGATTGAAGAGCCAAAGCCTAGCAAAGAATTAAAAAAAGCATTAAAGGAAGTTGATTATATGATGAAACATCCCGAAAAATATAAAAAATATAATTCTAGTGAAGAACTGTTTGAGGAGTTAGATAATGATAGATAATTTAACTAAAACAAAATATTGAATCAAACAGACAAATATCTTTAAGAAGAATTATAAAAAAATAAAAAAACAGGGAAAAAATGTAAAAAAACTCCAATATGTCGTTAATAAATTAGCAAATGGATTAGAGTTAGAAGAAAAATATCAAAATCATTTATTAGCTAATAGTAAATTTTATAAAAATTGTGGTGAATGTCATATAGAACCAGATTGGTTGTTAGTTTATCAATATATTGATGATGAATTAATTTTATTACTAGTTTCAACTGGTAGTCATTCAGAAATGTTTAAATAAGAAATAAGTAATTATTTCTTTTTTTATTTAATAATATTAATTGAGGTGTCTATGAAAAAAATATTATTACTATTATTACTTATTCCTATAAATGTATATGGATTAAGTGTTCCAAGTAGAAATGCCATATTAATTGATGGAGACTCTGGTAGAGTATTATATTCTAAGAATATTAATGAAAAAAGATTAATAGCAAGTACTACTAAAATTATGACTGCAATAATTGCAATTGAATCAGGTAAATTAGATGATAAAGTTAAAGTAAATGATTCAGTATTAAAATCATATGGATCAGGTATATATATTAAACCTGGTGAAATATTAACTTTAAGAGATCTAGTATATGGATTACTTCTTAGAAGTGGTAATGATGCTGCTTTAATGATTGAAGACTATCTAGGTGGACATGATATATTTATAGATAAAATGAATAAAAAAGCATCTAAAATAGGTATGAAAGATACCATATTCATGAATTCTAATGGATTAGATGATTCTAATGAAAAGAATTATTCAACTGTTTATGATATGGCATTACTTATGAAATATGCTAATAACAATTATGATTTTAGAGAGATAAATTCCACTAAGAAATATACTTTATCAACTAATCTAAATGACTATGTTTGGAGAAATGAAAATAAATTATTATATAGATATAAATATGCTACTGGTGGTAAAACAGGTTTTACTGATAAAGCAAAAAGAACATTAGTTAGTTCTGCTTCTAAAGATGATGTTAATTTAATCGCAGTTACTTTTAATGATAAAGATGACTTTAATACCCATATTAAACTATATAATTATGGCTTTAATAGTTATAAAAGATATCTAATTATTAATAAGAATAAATTCAAGGTTAAAGGCCATAAAAATCTATATATAAAATATAATTACTATTATCTTTTAAAAGAAAACGAAAAGAAAGATATAGAGACTTCTTTAGTAAAGGATAGAAAAGGTAATATATATGGATATATATTAGTTAAATTTAAGGGAAAAGAAGTCCATAGAGAACCAGTGTATATCAATAAAAAATATAAAAATAAAAAGTTGTTTGATTATTAAAATAATGATATACTACTTCTAGGTGATTTTTATGGAAAGATTACAAAAACAAATTAGCGCTTTAGGTTATTGTTCAAGAAGAAAAGCAGAAGAACTAATAGTTAAAGGATTAGTTAAAGTAAATGGAACTGTAGTTACTGAATTAGGTACTAAAGTAGATGTAAATGATATTATTGAAGTAGAGGGAGTAACTTTATCTAAACAAGAAAAAGAATATTATGTATTTAATAAACCTAGAGAAGTAGTATCAACTACTAATGATGATAAAGGTAGAAAAACAATTCTTGATTATTTTGATATAGACACTAGAATATATCCAATAGGAAGACTTGATTATGATACTACAGGTATCATATTACTTACTAATGATGGGGAATTTGCCAATTTAATGATGAAACCTAGTTCTAACATTAAAAAGGTTTATTTAGCTAAAATAAATGGTATATTATCAAAAGAAGAAATACTAATTCTTAAAAAAGGAATTAAAGTTAAAGGTATTAGCTATAATATAGACAAAATAAAGGTTAAAAAAGTAGATAAAGCTAAGAATACTAGTATGGTGGAAATAACTATTCATGAAGGTAAAAATCATGAAATTAAGAAGATATTTGAATACTTTAATTTAGATGTATTAAAATTAACCAGATTATCTTATGGATCTATAGCATTAGGAGATTTACCTTCTGGTAAATATAGAAAATTATCTATTCATGAAGTAAAAATTTTATATTCTGAAATAAAAAAACAAGGTTAATCCTTGTTTTCTTCTTTACTAATTGCAGTTACTGGGCAACTAGATACTGCTTCATTAACATTTTCAATGTTTTCTTCATTTATAATTTCATTATTAACTTTTATATTTCCTTCATCATCAAATTGAAATACATCTGGGCAAATACCAGTACACATTCCACATCTTAAACACTTATCTTGATCTACTTTATACATATATACCTCCTTAAATATAATATAATTATACTACAAAATATAGTAATTTATTAAAAAATATGATATTATTTTTATATAAGAGTAAAGTAGGTGATTTCTGTGAGTACTAGAATGGATAAATATGCATCAAGCAATTCTAATGAAAGTAGAAGCAGTAGAAATAAAAAACTTTATGAAGAATTATATGATACTATGAATTATACTAATTCTGTTGTCATAGATCAAAGTAAGGAAATAGATATATCTAAAATAAAAGAAATAATTGATAGAGAAAAAAGAATGAACGAAAAAAAAGATCTAAGACCTGAAATAGACTTTGAACAATTAAATAATATAAAGAAACAAGAAGATGATAACAAGAAGGTTTATAATATAAATGAAGTATTAAAAGAAGCTAAAGAAAAAAGAGATATTATATCTGATGCTTCTGAAAAACGAAAAAATAGTAGATATGATCCTCATATGGAAATAAATGAAGAATTAAATGAAACAAGAAAAGTATATGATAAATTAATCCAAGAAGAAACAGAATTACTTGATATAATGAATACTCTTACTAGTGTAAAGACTAGTACTAATATAAAAGAAGCATATAAAGATTTAACTGCTGAAAGCAAGAAAATAAATACTGAAGAAGTAGAAGAACAAGAACCTGAAGAAAAGAAAACAAAAGAATATAGTACTAACACATTTATGTTTAATAAAAAAGACTTTGTAGATAGTGAATTAGAAGAATCACTAAAAGGCACAAATGGATTTATTAAAATACTAATTGCAATATTAATAATTGGTGTTATAGTTGCAGCATATTATATTATTAAAACATATATATTAAAATAGGTTTAAAAACCTATTTTTTT
>OCTW011557503.1_pt1 | contig 14696 bp, 14 predicted proteins | sample 1539671 | NCBI WGS metagenome assembly OCTW01 (sample SAMN02144230, study PRJEB22623) | gut metagenome | biome: sheep rumen | host: Ovis aries | place: New Zealand
GAATGAAGACAGTCTGGTTTGTTGTGCTCATTTTCATCCCTCCAAATTCTTGTGAATTACACTTGACTTTTACTTAGCAGGCTTTCGTTTCGCTGCAATATGTCATTGTATTTGGCATTGGCGGATTGAAAAAACAGGCGGGTTCGATGAGGAGCCCGCCCGTATAGTTGTATTTCGCTGTAATTACTTCGACGGAACCACGAATCCCTTGCCCAGAGCGTCATCCGGATCAATGAACCATGTCGCCTCGCCGCAGAGATACGCAGCACCTCTGACCTGCGGAACGACCGCATCGAATTCGCCGACCTTCGTCTCGGACTGGATGGTGCCGTAGAACTTGGAACCGATGAAGGATTCGTACACAAATTCCTTCCCTACAGGCAGTTCGCCCAGTGCGTGGAGCAGGGACAGCTTCGCAGAAGTACCGGTTCCGCACGGAGAACGGTCCAGCTGCGGGTCATCCGGATCACCAAATACCACCAGGTTGCGCAGATCGGCGTCCGGCGTGTCGGTGGTGGAGTAATTCTCTACCAGGTCGACAGTGGTGATGTCCAGTTCCGGATGCTGAATCTCAACGGTCTTGTTCACTTCATTCAGCAGGAAGCTGGAGAACTTCGTCAGGAAACCGGCTGTGTCCGGACCGACCTTGATGCCGAAGTTCTTCTCGGTATCCACCATTGCGAAGAAAGAACCGCCGAAGCAGATATCATAGGTGACGTCCTTTCCTTCGTATGTGGTCTTCAGATCCTTCTTGTAACGGAACGCCGGTACATTCGTCAGGGTGACGCCGGTAACCTTTCCGTCCTTCACATCGGCAACCGTCCGGATGATGCCTGCCGGCGCTTCCAGAACGACCTCTGTCTGCGGCTCCTTCATTTCCATCAGACCTGCTTCCAGAATCACGGTAACCGTTCCGATGGTGCAGTGTCCGCACATATTCAGATATCCGCCGCCGTCCATGAAAATGACGCCGAAGTCCGCCTCCGGATTAACCGGTTCTGTGATGAACGAACCGAACATGTCATGATGACCGCGCGGTTCATACATCAGCATGGTTCTCAGATAATCATAGTGTTCCTCGATGAAGTGCTTCCGCTCGATCATCGTATTGCCTTCCAGCTTCGGGCAGTCGATGGCGACACGGCAGTATTCACCTTCAGTGTGGGCTTCAACGGTTCTGATGTGATCAGTATACTTTCCGTAATTGATCTTCGTCGTCAGTTCCATTCTCATGTACCTCCTTGGTTCCATTCATTAAATCAGAGCAACAGTTTCCAGCGCGCCAAAGCATTGAATGCGTGAATAGAATGCGTTCTGTAATCGTGTTGATTTCTATAGTCACATTATCGCCTATATTCCTTGAAAAGTCAATGATTTAACGAAGATTTGCAGCAGGAAAAAACGTTGGATTTTCAATTATTGTTTGCTTTTCGCCGGGGCGGAAAGTATGATAATATCTATAGTGAAAACGGACAAAAAAATACCGGATCACCGCTCGTCCCCCGGGCCCTGCGTTGTCCGGAAAACATACGGACAGGGAGGCAATATAATGAAATTCGGAAAGAAAACCATCAGAAGTTCGGCGGACATTCCGTACGATCCGGAGCGGTCGGACACATTGATCATTTACCGCAGCCGGAAGGGGAGTACCCTGGAATATGCGAAATGGATTCAGGAAAGTCTGGACTGCGACATTGCTCCCTTCGACAGGAAGTACCTGGGGTATTCCATCCTGTACCGGAATGTGATTCTGCTGAGCTGGCTCCGTTCCTCCGAAATTGTGGGACTGAAGCTGATCCGTCAGAACCACCTCCGGTTCCTGCTGCCGGAGAAACACGTGATTCTGGGCGTCACCGGCATTGCGGAGCCGTCGAAGTCCTACGAGAAGTATATCCGGGAGATCAATTTCGGTCTGGGATTCGACTATGCGTCGCTGCACCTGCTGCCGGGGCGCATGGATGTGGATCACCAGGGAGCTTCAGACCGGTTCATGATCCGGGCCTTTGAAAAGAGCCAGTATGACGGCATGACGAAGCAGGAGGCGGAAGTGTTCCGTGACCGGATGACCCGGGGATGGGACGGTGTTTCCCGGCAGGCCTGCCTGGGCATCATTCAGGAAATTCAGAGCATCAGGAAAGAAGAAAAGACCGATCCGGACGGTGAGTAGACACCCTGAAATATATCCGGATACGGGAATAACGGGCCGCCCCGAAAGCAATTCGCTTTCGGGGCGGCCCGTTTCACATACATTTTCGATGAGTTGGAAAGAATTAGTTTTCCTTCACTGCCTTCGGTGTCTTCACAGCATCCTTGAAGAAGAGGAAGGATGTGAAGAGCACGACACAGATTACCAGCCATGTCAGCACGGTCAGCGGCAGGTTCTTCACGAATACGTAAGCAATGGTTACGCCGATAACGCCGAAGATACCCTGGGTGATAACGCCGTATACATCGTAACGGGAAGCAGAGATGAACTTCGGTGTGTTGCCGAATGCCATCAGGTATGCGCAGGATCCCATCATAACCGGGAAGGCAACCTGAACGTTCATTCCCAGAATTGCGCAGAGTGCCATGCACGGAGCGTACAGACCGACGCCCAGGTTCATCAGTGCGCCCAGGAAGAAGTTAATGACAACAGCGGCAACCAGCTTCACGCCTCTCAGACCGACGGCGGCTCCGGTGATACCGAACGGACCGATCTGAGCCGCCTTCATCGCCATGATGACGCCCAGGATCAGCAGACCGATGCCCATGCCGTAGCGGACCATTCTGACGTTCCACTTCGTTACGATGTCTGCACCGACGAATGCGCCGACGGTGGCAGCAACCAGCATCAGAGCCAGCGTCAGTGTATCCATTTCTACCAGATTGAAGAACAGGAAAGCCTCCGCCAGAACCGGGAAGGTATCTCCTACGTTCAGTGTTCCCGGAACATTGATATCGTCTACGGATTTTCCGATCTTAAAAGCTGCGGAGGACGGAGCGAAGGATCCGATACCCAGTGTATCGAAGAAGTTCGCTACCAGACCGACCATAGCATTCCATTTCCAGTGCTTCTTAGATTCTGCGATGACCGCACGGCCTTCTTCCGTGGATCTCTTCTTCTGAACATCACGGAAGACCAGGATGGCGTCCAGGATGAATCCGATCACGCAGAGTGCTTTCATAATAGTTACAGCACTAATTCCATTCATAACAGGCTCCTTTCATAATCAGGCGCTTGGGGGGACTCCCCATAGATATGTCGAATAAGGACAAACAGTAACTTGTTGTGCTATCATCTGCATCATATGCTTTAGTTAAGTAAATGTCAATCCAATTGTGTCAAAAAAATGATATTTTTTCACGAAGTTATCACATTGCGGTTAAGGTGGTATAACTCCTGGAATTATGCGCTTCACAGGGGATGAGATTACTATATATATGTACGTTATTTTAGAATGGGGTTCAGTAATTCCCCGGCAGATTGTACGGAAATCGATGCGAAACAATGCTATTTTCAGGAATAGAGAAAATTGATTGATAATCTATAGTCAAGCAATTGCAATACTTCGGGATTTTTTTATCAAGCTGCGGGAATAAATTTGTAGAATCTATTCTAGTATGTGGTTGATTTCGTTGTATATACCGATCGGCGGTATCATTGAAAAATCAACGAAAAAAAGATGTTAAAATTTAAACATAATAGTTGCATTTCATTTGGTATCATGGTATATTGCAATAGAAATAACGAATAGTTGACTGCAGACAGCCGTGTCGAAATGCATCGGCGGACGGATTCGGATGAGAACTTTTTCTCCGCATTTTCGTAATCCCCGGCGAGGTGATCCTGTGCTGTGTGCTATTGATGAACTCGATGGATCGGGCAGATGATTCCGGAGGGATTCGCACGGGAGCGGTTCCGCTGCTTCTGCAGGGCTGGTTCGTTTTCGGGTTCGGATGGCGGAGCCGTCCGGAAGGTCCTGGTAATTAGAAGTTTTCTGCACAGAGTGCAGGTTTTAGTTTTCAAGGAGAGACGATACTATGGAAAACATTCAGATGCTTCTGGTGAAGTGCACACCAATTGTCAAGGCAGGAGATAAGGTGAAGAAGGGTACCAAGATTGCGGAGCCGGCAGGCTTCACCGGTGCGAATCTTCATTCCAGTGTATATGGTACGGTTGAAGAAGTGAAGGAAGACCGCATCATCATCAAGCCGGACGAGGAACAGCCGGAAGAGTATGAAATGATCGCCGAGGACACACCGCTGAAGATGGTTGAGGAAGCGGGTGTCATCGGAATGGGCGGTGCCGGTTTCCCGACATGCCACAAGCTGGACATCGACCTCAGAGCAGAGGGCAACGCAGACGGATATGTACTGGTGAATGCATCTGAGTGCGAACCGGGACTGAGACATAACATTCAGCAGATCGAAGAGGATCCTTCCAAGGTTCTGAAGGGTGCGGAGTATGCGAAGGAAATTACCAACGCAACACAGATTATCATCGCTATTAAGAAGAAGAATCAGAAGGCAGTCAAGGTTCTGCAGGAAGCGATCAAGGACAAGGATGATGTCAAGCTCCACCTGCTGGCAGATATCTATCCGATGGGGGAAGAAAGAGCCGTTGTCAGAGAATGCCTGGGCATCGAACTGGAGCCGGACAAGCTGCCGTCTGCAGCCCATGCCATCGTCATCAACTCCGAGACATGCTCCAGAGTTGCAGAAGCGATCGATGAGAGAAAGCCGAGCTTCTTGAAGAACATCACTGTGCGGGGACAGCTGGTAGGCGGAAACGAAGCACACGTCTTCATGGATGTACCGGTCGGCACCAGCGTCGGTGCGCTGATCGAGAGAGCCGGCGGTATCGACGGAGAATATGGTGAAATCGTTCTGGGCGGACCGTTCACCGGCCGTGCCACGGAACTGGATGCGCCGATTACGAAGAACTCCGGGGCGATTCTGGTATCCATTCCGTTCCCGGATCTCCACGGTGCGAAGATGGGCGTTCTGGTATGCGCATGCTGCGCCGGTGAAGAGAGAGAGAAGGAAGTTGCGGAGAAGATGAATGCGAAGGTCATTTCTGTAGCCCGCTGCAAGCAGGCGGTAGAAGTCAGACCGGGTGCACCGCTGAAGTGTGAGAGACCGGGTAACTGCCCGGGCCAGGTGAAGAACAACCTGCAGTTCAAGAAGGACGGATGCGAATACATCATCATCGGCAACTGCTCTGACTGTTCCAACACGGTAATGGCTTCTGCGCCGCAGATGGGACTGAAGGTGTTCCACCTGACAGACCACCTGATGAGAACAATCGGCCACCCGCTGTACAGACACCTGAAGGTTTCTAAGGAAGTTAGCCAGGAAATCGATTTCTAATCGAAAACGGCTGATGATAGAAGGGTATATAATTTCATCTTCTTTCTGGAACGCATGAACGGAAAGACGAAATCTGCATGACAGTTTATTGATTTTCACAGTTGATGAAGGAGGAGATTGAAATGTCCATTTCACTCGAATATGCACAGGAACACGCGAATGATCCGGCAGTACTCTGCTGCAGAGCGGAGGAAGGTACAACGCTGACACATCACAATCTGGAGGATCCGGCGATCTTCCCGGATCTGGTGGACGGCGGCCTGCTGAGCCTGGACGGCGCTCTGACCATCGGCCAGGTGCTGAACGGTTCCACACTGACGAAGACAGCGGATTCCCTGACACCGGTAACCGCAGACATCGTGGACAAGTTCGACGAAGTCGGCGCAGCGGATGCGGCGGATGAAGCAGAAGAGACACCGGCTTCTGAGGAAGCACCGGCTGTGCAGGCAGCACAGGCTGTCAGCGGCGCAGCGGTTCAGGTTTCCGGCGGCGTTCTGAAGCTGTCCATCAAGGAAGGCAAGGATATCTACATCGAGCTTCCGCTGTAATATTTCACTCAGTTTATCGGGTCCGGAACGGGTTTAACGCCCGTCCCGGCCAGAAATATCAACTAATAATTTCTTATCTAAAGGAGGAGTACAACACATGTCACTTTCACTCGAATATGCAAAGGAACATGCGAACGATCCAGCCGTCCTCTGCTGCAGGGCGGAAGCTGGTACGGAACTCACATCCAAGAACCTCGAAGATCCTTCGATTTTCGATGATCTGATTGAGTCCGGCCTGCTGAATGTTGAAGGCGCACTGAAGATCGGCCAGGTTCTGAACGGAACGAAGCTGACGAAGACACTTGATTCCCTTTCCCCGCTGACAGCGGACGTTGTCGATAAGTTCGATGCGGTTGAAGGCGAAGCGGCACCGGCGGAAGCACCGGCTGCAGAAGAAGCGCCGGCAGCTCCGGCAGCACCGGCAGCTCCGGTGGCAGCCACAACGGTGGGCGGCGGTCTGAAGATCCACATCGGAGAAGGTAAGGAAATCGACATTGAAATCCCTGCGGGCATCACAGCGGCAGGCGGAGCAGTTGCCGTTCCGGTTCAGGAAGCAGCAGCTCCGGCGGCAGCAGCGGCTCCGGCAGAGGAAGAAGAAAAGGTTGTCAGAGAACTGACAAGAAAGCATTTCCAGATCAACGAAGTAAAGCGTGGACCGGAAACTAAGATCGAAGGTACAACACTGTACATTCGTGAGGGCATTGAGCAGGACTGCATCGACGACCAGGTTCTCGTGAAGGATTTCAAGCTGGAAATCATCACACCGGATAAGTATCACACTTATTCCGAGACCATCATGGACGTTCAGCCGATCGCAACGAAGGAAGGCGACGCGGAGCTGGGCACAGGCGTTACGAGAGTCATCGACGGCGCAATCATGGTTCTGACCGGAACAGACGAGAACGGTGTTCAGATCGGTGAGTTCGGTTCTTCCGAAGGTTACCTGGACGAGAACATCCAGTGGGGCAGACCGGGATGCCCGGAGAAGGGTGAAATCTTCATCAAGGGTCAGGTCACTGTACAGGCGAAGACGAACATGGAGAGACGTGGTCCGATCGCTGCACACACAGCATTCGACATCATCACGCAGGAAATCCGTGAAGCGCTGAAGGTTGCTGATGAATCCCTGGTTACAGACACGCAGGAACTGAAGCAGGTTCGCCGTCCTGGAAAGAAGAAGGTTGTCATCGTTAAGGAGATCATGGGTCAGGGTGCTATGCACGATAACTTCCTGCTGCCTGTGGAACCGGTTGGTGTTCTCGGTGCGAGACCGAACGTAGACCTGGGCAATGTTCCGGTTGTCGTTTCTCCGCTGGAAGTACTTGACGGCTGTATCCACGCTCTGACATGCATCGGACCGGCTTCCAAGGAAATGTCCAGACATTACTGGAGAGAGCCGCTGGTCATCGAAGCGCTGCATGACCCTGAAGTTGACCTGTGCGGTGTCATTCTGGTCGGTTCCCCGCAGATCAACGCAGAGAAGTTCTATGTTTCCAAGCGTGTCGGCATGACCGTTGAAGCGCTGGACGTAGACGGTGCATTCGTTACAACAGAAGGTTTCGGAAACAACCACATCGACTTCTCCAGCCACCTGGAGCAGATCGGTATGAGAGGAATTCCGGTTGTTGGTATGTCCTTCTGCGCGATGCAGGGTGCTCTGGTTGTTGGTAACAAGTACATGAACGCCATGGTTGACAACAACAAGTCCAAGTCCGGTATCGAGAACGAGGTTCTGGGATGCAACACGCTGGCTCCGGAAGATGCAATCCGTGCTCTGGCTATGCTGAAGTCCGAGATGGCAGGCGAACCGGTGAAGGCTGCTGAGAGAAAGTGGAATCCGGCGGTTAAGCAGAACAACGTTGAGCTGATCGAAGAGGCATATGGCAAGAAGATCGAACTGGAAGAGAACGAACAGTCTCTGCCGATGTCCCAGAAGAGAAAAGAGAAGTATGACTAATCCGATTGAGACGAAAGATTTGAAGTATGGTGACAAGATCATCCGCATGGAGGGCGTGATCGTCGAAGTCCATGACGGCAGCATTGCCTGTGATCTGAAGGGCAGACTCGGTTTTCTCGAGGTACCGCTTCGTATGGTAATCTCGGATTATCCGCTGAAAGTCGGTCAGGAAGTTGCATGGAACATGAGTTTCATCGAACAGCTTGGCCCGGACGCCAACGAAAAATACGTCAGCAATCATGATATTTACCTCAGACATCAGAAAGAGATGTCTGAAAAGAACAATACCAAGTAGGAGGAACAGAGAATGAGTTTGACAGTAGTTAAGGGCTTACAGTCCGAAATCTACGTACCAATTACTCCGCAGTCCATCTTCACTCCTGTAACGAAGCCGCTGACCGAAATGCGCATTGCATTCGCTACAGCTGCCGGTGTACATCTGAAGTCACAGGAGAGATTCAACCTGGCAGGAGATACCACGTTCAGAGAGATTCCGGACACAACACCGAGCGAAGACCTGATGGTTTCCCACGGTGGTTACGATAACAGTGACGTTAACAAGGACATCAACTGCATGTTCCCGATCGACAGACTCCACGAGCTGGTGAAGGAAGGTTTCATCAAGGAAACGGCTCCTTTCCACTATGGTTTCATGGGCGGCGGCGGAGATATCCAGGTTTTCACAGAGAAGACTGGTCCGGGGATCGCTGCGAGACTGAAGGAGGAAGATGTTGACGGCGTTCTCATGACGGCTGGGTGAGGAACCTGCCACCGCTCTGCAGTAATTGTGCAGAGAGCGATTGAAGCTGCCGGAATCCCTACAGTAATCATTGCTGCGCTTCCGCCAGTTGTCCGTCAGCAGGGTACACCGCGTGCCGTTGCTCCGCTGGTACCGATGGGTGCTAACTGCGGTGAGCCGCACAACGTTGAGATGCAGACCGCTATCGTGAAGGGTGCGCTGAACGCTCTGGAGACAATTGAAACTCCGGGAAAGATCGTTTCCCTCCCGTACGAGTACGTAGCGAAGATCTAAGTCTGATGGAATTGGAGCGGCCGCCATATTGCGGCCGCTTTTTCTGACCATTATAATATTATCAGAAAACAATAACTTCTTTTCCGGCGGGGGAGCCGCCAGATGCAGGAGGATTTTTTATGTCTGAGAAGACGATTGACCTGAGACGCCTGGTGGTGAAGGCGTTTCACATGACAGACGTGGAATGGGGCGAGGAGAACGATTTCGACTACGACGGTCATATGACGGTGTCGAAGGACATGATCGACAGCCTGGTGGCGAAGGAACCGCTGATCGAGAAGATCGACATTCAGATCATTCCGCCGGGAGAGCATGATCGGTATACAGAAACGATCATGGATATCGTTCCGATTTCCGTGAAGGTACTGGGCAATCTGGGAGACGGCGTCACCCATACTGTCACGGGGGCCTACTTCATTCTGACTGGTGTGGATACTGTGGGTAAACCGACCCATGAGTTCGGCTCCTCGGAGGGGAATCTGAAGGAGCAGCTGACCCTGAACCGGCCGGGAACGCCGGGGGACGATGATTACATCATTTCCTTTGACGTAACCCTGGCAGCCGGCAAAGGCCAGGAACGGCCGGGTCCGACGGCAGCCCACCGGGCGCTGGACGAGTTCATGCAGACCTTCCGGGAAAAGCTGAAGAGTATGGATGGAAATCGAGCCACCGAGCGCCACGAATTCCATGATGTGATCCGTCCGGGTGCGAAGCGCATCGTGGTCATCAAGCAGGTGGCGGGGCAGGGTGCCATGTACGACATGCAGCTGTTCCCGAATGAACCGGGAGGCTTCACCGGCGGAAAGTCCATCATCGATATGGGTAATATGCCCGTCATCGTTACACCGAACGAATACCGGGACGGCATTCTCCGTTCCATGCAGTAGAGGAGGGTCAATATGGGAATCGGTCCGTCAACGAAAGAGACTACATTACAGCATTTCCGGGATCCTCTGCTGGACGTGATCCAGGAAGATACGGATGTGGATCTGGCAGGCATTATCATTGTCGGAACGCCGGATGACAACGTGGACAAGATCCGGGTGGGCACCCGGGCGGCCATCATGGCCGAGTGTATCCGGGCGGACGGCGCCATCATCACTGCCGACGGCTGGGGAAACAGTGACGTGGACTATGTGAATACCTGCGAGCAGCTGGGAATTAGGGGTATCGCTGTAACCGGCCTGAAGTTCATCGGCCGTACGGCGGGCTTCGTGGTGACGAACAACTACCTGGACGGTATTTTTGATATTAATAAATCCGAATCCGGAACGGAAACGGATATTGTCGGCCAGAATAATTATGACGCCAGAGACTGTCGGAAGGCCCTTGTGGTGCTGAAGGCGAAAATGGCGAAGAACAGCCGGAATCGATAGAAACCGACTGCAGCTCTGAATATGAATGAAAAAAAGCGGGACACACGCCCGGGCTGATTCGCTCCGGACGCATGCCCCGTTTCTTTTTGTCCTTCCTACACCGCCAGATGAATCAGGGAGAACAGAACCCAGGAAATCCCTAGGGTGATCGGAATCGTGATGAACCATGCGAGCACCATGTTCCGGGCAGTCTGCCACTTCACGCCCTTCCGCCGCTGCGCCGCACCGACGCCGATGATGGAGGAGGAGATAACGTGGGTGGTGCTCACCGGCAGGCTGAAATGGGTGGCCACCTGAATGACGATAGTGGAAGCCAGGTCCGCCGCCACACCGTTTACCGGCTTGAGCTTCATGATGCCGGTGCCTACGGTTTTGATAATCCGCCAGCCGCCCACGGAGGTGCCCAGACACATGGCCAGCGCACAGAGAATCTGCACCCAGTGGGGCACTGCCATTTCCTGCAGATAGCCGTGGCTCACCAGGGCCATGGTGATGATGCCCATGGATTTCTGGGCGTCGTTGGACCCGTGGGAGAAGGCCTGCAGAGAGGCGGTCACAATCTGCAGCCGCCGGAACACGAAGTTGGCGTGGTAAGCGTTGGCGTCCCGGAACAGAATGCGGATGACGGAGAACACGAGGAACCCGGCGGCGATGGCGACAAAGGGGGAAACGATGAGCGCACCCACGATTTTTGTGATGCCCTGAATATGAACCGTCCGGGCGCCTCCGTCCGCCAGGGCGGCGCCGATCATTGCGCCGATCAGGGCGTGGGAGGAACTGTTCGGGATGCCGAAGTACCAGGTAATCAGGTTCCAGATGATTGCGGAAGCCAGGGCGGTGATCAGAATGAGGGAGCCGTCCGCAACCAGTTTCAGGTCCACGATGCCGGTGGCGATGGTTTCGGCGACGCCGGTGAACAGCACCGCTCCCAGGAAATTCATGCAGGTGGCCAGCAGAATGGCCCCCCGGAGCGTCAGTGCCCGGGTGGAAACGGCGGTGGCAATGGCGTTAGCCGTGTCGTGAAATCCGTTGATGAAGTCGAAGGACAGAGCCAGCGCGATGATGAGTAACAGTGTGATCATCGTCGCCTCCTACATGTTCTTCATGACAATCATATCCAGGCCCTTGGCCACCACCTGGGCGGCGTCGGCAGTTTCTTCCAGAATATGATAGAGTTCTTTCAGTTCGATAATCTTCTTCGGATCGTAGTCCTCTGTGCGGAAAAGGTGGATGATGGCCTGACGCTCCGCATGGTCGCACTTCTCTTCATGGGTCTTCACGGCGACGGTGTGTGCCTTGATTTCCTTCAGCTTCTTCTCGGACAGCAGGTGAACCGCTGCGCAGAGTTCTGCTGCGGCGCCGGCGATGTGCCGGGAGAATTTCCGGACGTACTGGTCTGTGAGGTCTGTCTCGAACATCCAGAAATAAAAAGCGCATTCCTCCAGCCCGTCGGTGATCTCGTCCAGACCTTCCGCCAGGTGCAGAATGTCCTCGTGCTCGATCGGGGTGATGAATGCGTTGGTGAGACTGATAATGATCTCATGAATATGAACGTCGCTTTCCGATTCCAGTTCCTTCACACGGTTTGCGAAGGCTTTCAGGTCCTTCGTTCCGTCTTCCTGTACAAAACGGTTGAAAAACTGTGCGCAGTTTTTCGTGTCTTCCGCAATGGCAATCAGCTGTTCGTATAATTTATCTTTTTTTCGCATCTTGAAGATCCCTTCTCATTTCAAAAAAATAATCCGCCGGCTGCGGAACACAGTCTGCAGATTAAATTGTAATTATTTCAAAGGGATTTTACAAGGGCAGATTGGAAAAGCGCAGGAAAAGCGTCAGGAAAGTCCGAGAATTTCCATCAGTTTCAGTGCGAACGGAACCACCAGGAAGGCGGGCAGCATGTTGATGACTTTGAACTTCGTCAGATTCAGCATGTTCGTGCCGATGGCCAGAATCATCAGACTGCCGCTGGCGGACAGCTCCAGGATCAGGGCGTCGTTCAGATACGGGGCGATGTATTCCGCCAGCAGAACCAGAAGCCCCTGGGCGAGGAAGGTGAAAACCGCCGAGCCGTACACCCCGGCCCCCATGGTGGCCCCCAGCATAATGCCGGTGATGAAGTCCAGCAGCGATTTCGTGTACAGCATGGTGTAATCATGCTGCAGTCCTGCATTCAGGGAACCGACGATCATCATGGCGCCCACGCTCATAATAATCGTGGATTCGATCATGGCTTCTGTGAAACCGGAATTCCCGCCGGAGGAGAACCGGGCAACAATCCGGTCGGTACCCCGGTTGATTCGGCCGTCCAGATCCAGCACTTCTCCGATCATCACGCCGATGACACAGGAGAGAATCATGATGAGCACATTCTTTTCCTTCACTGCCCCCTGGATCCCGATGATGACCACGCAGAGGGCGAGGGTATTCATCATAACGGAGGAAATGCGTTCGGGGATCCCCTTCCGGAACAGCAGCCCCAGAGTGGTGCCGATGAGGATAGCGAGCGTATTGACAAAGACAGCGAACATGACAGACCTCCTTCGGAAAATAGTGAATACGTTATATTCTATAATTTAATGGGATGAAGTGCAAGGGTCGGTTTCATCCGGCGGAAATACAGTCTGGTATTTTTCTGCGGGGAAGGGTATCATACTATACATTGCTAAGGAGGAAAGATACAATGCTGGAATATCTCATGCCACCCCTGATCGGTGCGGTGATCGGTTATTTTACGAACTATATCGCAGTGAAGATGCTGTTCCGGCCAAGGCGGGAGGTCCGCCTGTTCGGCCGGCGGCTGCCATTTACCCCGGGCGCCATTCCGAAGAATAAGCCCCGGCTGGCCCGGACCATCGGCCAGGTGGTGTCGGATACGTTCTTCACAGAGGAGAATCTGACTGCCCAGTTCATGGCGCCGGCCGCCGTGCGCGGCGCAGTGGATACGCTGCTGGAACTGCTGAACCGCACTGTGGAGCAGGACGGTCTGATGCTGGCCGGCACAGAGGATAAGCTGGAGGATCTGATGATGAAAACATCGGATCATGTGACGGAGAAGATTCTGGAAACCGCCCGGGAGAGGGATTTTCCCGGCATGGTGGCGGATGCCTGTGTGCAGGGCGTGAAGGCGAAGCTGCAGAACTCCATGCTCAGCCTGTTCCTCACAGAGGAACGGCTGTCCCAGGTCCGGGGACAGATTGAAGAGGAAGTGAACCGGAAAATGGATGAGGAAGGACCGGAAATGCTGCAGGGAGAAATCGACCGGGCGCTGGCGGGACTCTGTGACCGGAGCCCGCTGGATCTGGCGGCGTCTTTCGGGGTATCGGAGCAGCAGGTCCGGGACGGCATTTCCCGGCTCTACGGGGAAGTGGTCCGCTCCGGTGTATCGGCCCTGATCCGTCAGCTGGATGTGTCGGGGATGATCGAGACGAAGATCAATGAGATGCGTGTGGAGGAAATGGAAGACCTGGTGATGACGGTCATGAAGAAGGAACTGAGTCTGATCGTGAATCTGGGTGCGGTGATCGGTTTCCTGCTGGGCATGGTCAACCTGCTGTTCTGACCGCAGACTTTCGGCGGATCCGACGGCAGAAAATTAATAATCGTATTTAAGAAAGTCCCGGGACGGAATATTCCCGGGACTTTCTTCAAATTTGATGAACTGGGCTGTAATATGAAGTATAATGAATTAAACTGGTTTCGAGTTACATAACTGGCAGGTTTTTCTTGTGCGGAAGGCAGAGGGATATTCTGCCGGGAGGAATGACAGAAATGAAGAAATATGATGTGACGGCTCTGGGCGAGCTGCTGGTGGATTTCACGGAGAATGGTATTTCAGAACAGGGGAATGCGCTGTTCGAAGCGAATCCGGGGGGTGCGCCCTGCAATGTGCTTTCCATGCTGCAGAAACTGGGTAAGCGCACAGCGTTTCTGGGAAAGGTGGGGCAGGATGCCTTCGGGCTCCGGCTCCGGCAGGCTGCGGCGGAACAGGGGATCGATGTGGACGGCGTGTATCTGGATCAGAATGTGCCGACTACCCTGGCGCTGGTGTCGAAACTGCCTGACGGAGACCGGGACTTCTCGTTCTACCGGAGTCCCGGTGCGGACATGATGCTGCGGACCGAAGAGGTGGATCGGGAGAAGGTGAAGTCTTCCCGGATTTTTCATTTCGGTTCTCTGTCCATGACCGGTGAACCGGTCCGCAGCGCCACCCGGGAGGCAGTGCGGGCGGCAGAAGATGCGGGGGTGATCCGCTCCTTCGATCCGAATCTCCGGCAGCCTCTGTGGCCGTTTGAAGAAGCGGCCCGGGAACAGATTGCGTGGGGGATGGCCCACTGTGACATTCTGAAAATTTCGGATAATGAAATCCGCTGGTTCACCGGATGTGAAGAATTCGACGAGGGCGTCAGGACGCTGAAGGCGACCTACCCGGG
>OCTW011611910.1_pt1 | contig 14692 bp, 12 predicted proteins | sample 1539671 | NCBI WGS metagenome assembly OCTW01 (sample SAMN02144230, study PRJEB22623) | gut metagenome | biome: sheep rumen | host: Ovis aries | place: New Zealand
TCCCTGCCGCTCTAATGGGATGCGGCAGCAGTGCCATGATGAGTGGCCCGCAAGCATCGGTAGTCATGAGCCATGATGAGGCTGCCGGGCACCGCCTGTTGTTAATGAAACCCGCTCCAGGCACCCAATTGCGGCTGGTGAGTTGCAAGCAGCATGACTACAGCGGGGCTCCCTCAATTGATGACCCAACAATTCTGCTTAACATAGCAGCAGCTTTCACTCTCGACACCGAGTCGATGGACGTGTGCGGCGACCATGTGGTAGCGGGCCGACGCATCAAGGGCTATGACGACGTTACCGCCACAGGTCACATGCTCATTGTGGGCAACAATGTGAGCATCAGTCCCAATTCACACCTAAATGAGTCGATTAACGAAGCAACATCTACAGGCGGCTACTTGTTTCAGCAATGCCTCATTGTGGAAGACGGCAAGGGCAAGGTGGAGCGCATTCCTCAAGCCCTTCGTGAACGAAATCCACACATCATCTTCCGCGCAGCTTGCATCATGACCGATGGCTCGCTGGCTATTGTGCAGGGCGACGAGCCCATGTATTGCGACGAGTTTATCAATTCGCTGGTAGCGCTGGGCGCCAGGCAAGCTCTCTACCTCGACATGGGCACTTGGGCCTGGGGTTGGGTGAGAGAGGCAGGCAAGCCCACACAAGAACTTGCCGAGCGCTTCTTCAATACCCGTTACCAGAGCAACTGGCTGCAAGTTGTCGCTCCCCCTGCCCGCCAATAACTCAGCATCAAGACCCACACAGAAAAACAAAACGCTATCAACAGGCTCAAACCCATGATAGCGTTTTCGTTCATTTTTTATATATCACCTTGCTACTCTTGTTTACCCAAGATGATTGCGTAAACAGCAGTCACATCGCTCGAGTTAACCACCCCGTCGCCATTCACATCGCTGGTAGCGGCATAGGTAGTATTTCCTTTCAAGATGTAGCCATAGAGGGCGGTCACATCGCTTGAGTTGACTACGCCGTCGGCATTCACGTCGCCGTAAATCTCGTTGTAGAGAGCTGTTACTATCCACCCTTTAGCCTCGGCATCGGCAACTCGTGCCAGCTTGGTGCCAGGCATGTAGCTGATGTTGAGACGTCGGCCCCAGGCACGGTTATTGTCGGTAATCTCTACGTTGGAAACGTTACCCAACTGGTCAATGACATCATTGATGGCATCCAGTGCCATGAGGTTGCCCTGCAACGTTAGGCCTTGCAGACCGGTGTTTTTACTCACGTCGAGCACTGAAATCATGTTACCCTCGGCGGCAAGCCATTGCAGATAGGTGTTGTGGGTCAGGTCGAGTTCAGCAATCTTGTTGCTGTCACATTCCAGCCAGTAAAGATAACCATTGGCGCTCAGGTTGAGGTTTTCAATCTCATTGTTGTCAACCTTGAGCCAGCTTAGATAAGACTGATGTGACACGTCGATGTCCTTTAGACGGTTGTGGCTCAGTTGCACTTGACTCAACGACGGGCAGTTCTTAAGGTCGATGCTCGCAATCTCGTTGTAGTTGGCAATAAGAAGCGAGAGGTTTGCCTGCTTGGTCACGTCGAGCTCGGGCAGGTGATTATAACCCACATTAAGCCAGCGCACGCCGTTCAACGCGCTCAAATCAAGGCCTTCAAGCTCATTTTCATAGAGATATAGGCCAGTCATCGCCTTGTTGTTGCTAACGTCGATGGTGGTGAGCTTGTTGGCTGCAAGATTGATAGTCACAGCCTTAGTACACTTGCTAAGGTCGACCGCCTCAATCTCGTTGTTGTAGGCATAAAGCTCGGTCAATGCACTCAAGCTTGTGAGGTCGAGTGCCGTGAACTTATTGTTGTGACAACTCAAGTAGTCGAGACCGGTAAGGCCATTCAAGTCAAGCTCATCAAGATTATTGGTGGCACAGTCAACCGAGTTGAGGGTAGCATGATGTGGAAGCAGCAGTGTAGATATCTGGTTATCGGCCACATCCAGCTTCGATAGAGAACTCATTGCCGAGCAATCCACTGTGCCCTGAATGTTATTCTCATGCACATCAAGCACACGCATTGCGGCACATGAAGCCACGTTGAGGCTTTCAAGCTGATTAAACTCAGCATAGAGGCCCGTGAGGCCGGTGCAGTTGGAAAGGTCAAGGCTCTTGATGCTGTTGTTGCCCACCTGGATGCGATAAAGCGATGGCACATTGTTGAACTCCAGGCCTGTGATTCCCTGGTCAGCGGCTTGGAAAACGAGCAGATTGTCGCCTGTCACCTTCACCTGGTCGCCTGTCACGACATGGGTATAATAGGCTGCGGTGCTGTATTCCACCGGCTGGCCATCACCCCAGTCAATTGTGAACTTGTCGCCATTATTACCACCCACGCCCAACTTAACAGTCATTCCAGGTCGTGCAAAGGTCACCACTATGTTAGCGGCGGTAGTTGCCGCAACACTCTCATAGGCACCCACATCGATGCCGTTACCTGCAACACGCTGATTTCCGGCAATATCTACAGTCTCGTCGATGCCATCGGTGAGAGTGCCGGCATCAATAAATTCCGACCCATCGGCGAGCATCCAGCATGCTGCCTCCAACTCTTGCTTTTGGGCATCGGTTTGGGCAATACCTTTAAATGAAGTGGGTTTCACAAAATTGGAAGCCGCGGCATCGGGATTGCCTATGGTATTGAATGTGAGTTGATCAATGCGGTCATGATACTGGTAGCCCAGGTTGGCAGTGTCGCTCTCGGCGCGCAGCATATTGTTCTGGACAGTGCAGTTCACAACCTTGCCACCGGTGCAATAGATTCCTCCGCCCCAGAAAGCTTGATTATTGAAAACAACCGAACCCAGCACCATGCCGTCGGCATTGAGAATGCCACCACCACGGCCACCCATTGTGTCGCCATACTCTAGTGCATCGGCATAGCAACCGGCCACCACGTTGTAGCTAGCTGTGCCCCAGTTGATGATACCGCCGCCAAGCAGGCCGCGACAACCGTAAATCATGTTGTTGCTTGCTGTGCCGTCGTTGTAGATTGCACCACCCGAGCCGCCATAGCAATCCTTGAATTTACATCCCGTCACAGTGCCGCCCTGGTTATAAACGGCGCCACCGGCATCAAGTGCCACGCAGTCTTCAAAGGTGCAGTTCTCAACTTTGATATTTTGCGCATAGATGCCACCACCCACGCCATTGCCATAGCTTGAGTGGCTATAGTTGCGGGCAAAATAGCAATTGGTAACAGCCGCCTCACCGGCACCGTTCAGGAACACGGCGCCGCCATAGGTGTTGCTGTCGGTAGTGGACTGTGCCTTGAAATAGCCTGAGTTCTCGAGCACCTGACAAGCGTTAAGAACCACATTGCCCAGCGCATAGAGGGCACCTCCGTAGGCTTTAGCTTGCCACACGTTGGCATTGCCGCCGGTGAGTGTAAAGCCGTCAATCACAGTCTTGTTCTGAATCACGTCGGGGCAGTAGAGCACATGGCTGGCATTGCCGCTTGTGCCTATAACCTCTTCGTTCTCAACACGCCAAGTGAGGCGGAATGTCGACCCCTCGGCTATAGCACGTTCCCACACGTCGGGCACATCGTCATCACCGCTCAGGATGGTGGCATTGACCATTTCATAGGGTGCTTCGCCCACTACACGCTGGTCGATTGATGTTTCGTTGCCGGCGAAACCGCCGTAGAGCGAAACTCCATCCTTGAGGAAGAAGGTGCGGGAAGTGGGCTTGTTGGAACGAATAAGCGAGTCGGGGGTGTAGGTGCCGGTTGCCACCCACACTTCATCACCATTCTGCGAAGCGTTAATTGCTGCCTGCAGGCTTCCTGTGGCATTTTCCCACGAGCTGCCATCGCCTGTTGCGCCAGCCTTAACATAGCGCACGCCGGCTTGGGCTACCTGTGGAAGAATTGACACTGCTGCCACGAGCAATGCCAATTTCTTGAATCTTATCATTCTATTTTAAAATTATTGTGTTCCAATTATTTCACAAGCTGCTTAACAGCCTTGCTGGTACCATCGGTGAAAGTAGTAACCACAATGTTGACACCCTGGAACGGAGTAGCGCTCTCAACACCCATGAGGTTAACATACTTCACTCCAGCCACTTGCTTGTCGCTCTCAACACTGTTGATGCCGGTAACACTAAGGTCGAGGGCCTTGTCGAGAGTTATAGTAATGAAACTCAGAAGGCTGCCGTTATAGCTGCCACTCTCGCTAAACTGGCCGCAGTTGCCAAAGCTGATGTGGTACTCATCAACAACCTCACCGCCAACAGGCTCGTCGAGAGGTGTCACTTCTTCCTCGGTGAGTTCGGCCGGGATGGCTTTTAGAGTGTAGTCGGTTTGGTTGCCACTGCTAGAGATGCGCTTGAAGGTGATGAAATCGGGATCGGCAGTGAGCGAGTTGCCACGGCCCATTTCAAATTTCACAGCACCATTCACGTCATCATAGTTGTAGACTGTGATATACTTGCCGTCTTGCTCGGCATAGGCGTTCTTGTCGCTGGTGGTCATTTCACCTTTAGTCCAACCAAGGAAGTCCCATGTGTCCCAGTCGTAGTCGTCAACCCAGTAGCTTGCGGTTACAGTGGCGTTAGGTGCAACAACCATTGTGGTGACATCGTTGTTGTAGAGAGTGCCCTGATTCTCGCTGAACGAAGAATTAGTCTTAATGGCATTCCAGGCATCTAAGGTAATCTTGCCGTTCTCATAGGTGCCGGTGATGCGGTCGTTGTAGGCTTCCATTGGAGCTTTGTCCTTGCTGGCGGCAGGAACGGTGAGATAGTAGATGGTTTCATAGGTGTCCTCGTCATAACCCATAATGGCCTGGGCGGGAGCATACACTGTGCCGTCCTCGTTGATATAGACGCGCAGAGGGCTATTTCCCTCAAAGTTATAGAGTATGATAGAGCCATCCTCGTAGAGCACAGCATTCAAGCCGTCGGTGTTCTTAACGCGAACTGTAGCACCGTCAACCTTGTCGATGCGTAAACTCAAGGCCGAAACTTCATCGGCAGTGGGAGCAGCAACAGCTGCAACAGCAACCATCAAGGTTGCCAGTGAGAGTAAAAATTTCTTCATAGCTTTTAATAATTGTTTTAATAATAATATATAGTATTTATAGAATTATCATCATTTTCAACTTTAATTGTCATGGAACCTAGCTATTCTCATCTCTATACCACACAAAGCTGAAATTCAAGTACCACTATGCAAAAGTACACATTTTTCGACTATCATGCAAGTTCTGCCGGTCTTTTATCACAACCATCTCAATATACATAAACTGATAGGCGATTATTACAAAAAATTGACTACCTTTGCAGTGTGGGATTAGCCGCTAAATTGCGGCAAACCCGAGTACGTTTTTTAGTAATGATACAATTATGGTAAAAGTCAATGATATAGTTCGTTTTCTCAATGACGTGGGAGGCGGTAAAGTGACCCGAGTTGATGGCAAGATGGTTTATGTTGAAGATGAAGACGGCTTTGAGCGCCCCGCTTTAATGCGTGAGGTTGTGGTTGTAGACACGGCCAAGCCGCACCATTCCACCTACGAGAAGCCACTCGAAATAAAAAGCAAATTGGTAGAACCCGACACTCCCGCACCCAAGCCCGAGAAACCGCTGGAACCGGTGTTTGAAACTGAGGAAGGCGAGGTGCTCAACATAGTGCTCGCCTATGAGCCGAGGGAGATTAAGCACCTCAACACCACTACATTCTACGCCACACTTGTAAACGACAGCAATTACTATCTCTACTTCGCCTACATGACGCGTGGCGACGACGACAGCCAGTGGACCACACGATGCAACGACATCGTGGAGCCTAACACGCAGGTGCCACTCGATGAGTTTGGCCACAACGACCTCAACTCCATGACCCACGTTGCATTACAGTATATAGCCTTCAAGCAAGGCAAGGGATTCGCACTCAAAAACCCGGCGCTAGTGCAGTTGCGGCTCGACGTGACAAAGTTCTACAAGCTGCACTGCTTCCATGAGAACGAATATTTCGACACGCCTGTAATATCGCTCGACGTGACTCGCAATGACCTACCCGTGAAGCCACTGCGCATCGACAGCAGTGCCCTCGAGAACGCCATGCGCGAGAAGCGGCGCGAAGATCGCCCCCGCAAGCAGCAGCCCAAGCAGGTGAGCAAGAAGAAAAAAACAGAGCCCATAGTGGTAGACTTGCACATTCACGAGTTACTCGACGACCTGCGAGGATTTTCCAACGCCGACATGCTAAACTATCAGCTGAGCAAGTTCTGTGAAGTCATGAAAGAAAATGAGGACAAATTGGGACAGAAGATTGTATTCATTCACGGCAAGGGCGAGGGTGTGCTGCGCAAAGCTATTCTCGACGAGCTCAAGCGCAAGTGGCCCACCTGCACTGTGCAAGATGCCAGTTTCCAGGAATATGGCTTCGGTGCCACCCAAGTCACAGTGCATAAGCACTGATTCGTTGTCAGTTTTTAATTAACAGTTATCAGTTACCGGTTTAGTGGCACTGTTGTCCTCCACAATCCATAAACCATAGGCTACACCCTCTTTCCGATGAGGGTGGCGCTGGTGGCGCGCTCCACGGTGCACATCACCAAGTCGCCCACGCGGGTATCACCGGCAGGGAACACGATGACCTTGTTTTGCTGAGTGCGGCCAAACATGTCGTCGCGCGAGCGCTTGCTGTAACCCTCGACCAGCACCTCAAAGGTCTTGCCAACGTCGGCACGGTTGCTACACAGCGACAACTCATTTTGCAAAGCAATCATGCGATTCAAGCGGTCGATTTTCACATCTTCGGGCACGTTGTCGGGCAGGTACTTGGCGGCGTGAGTACCGGGACGCTCGCTGTACTTGAACATAAATGACGAGTCAAACCCCACCTCGCGCATCAAGCTCAGTGTGAGTTGGAAATCCTCCTCGGTCTCGTCGTGAAAGCCTGTGAACATGTCGGTCGAAATGCCACAGTCGGGCATAGCCTGGCGAATGCGTGCAATGCGATCGAGATACCACTCGCGGGTGTACTTGCGGTTCATGAGCTTGAGCACCTTGTTGCTACCGCTCTGCACCGGCAAATGGATGTGGTTGCAAATGTTGGGATAGCGAGCCATGGTGTCGATGATGGCATCGCTCAAGTCCTCGGGATTGCTGGTGGTGAAACGCACACGCATCGAGGGTGCCGCCTCGGCCACCATACTCAGCAACGATGCCAGGTCGACAGGCTCACCGCCCTCGGCCGGCTTGTAAAGATAGGAATTGACATTCTGCCCAAGCAATGTCACTTCCTTGAATCCCTTTGCTTGCAAGTCGCTGAGTTCGTTAAGAATGCTCTGTGGCTCACGGCTGCGCTCGCGACCACGAGTGTAGGGCACAATGCAGTAGGTGCAGAAGTTGTTGCATCCACGCATGATTGAGATGAAGCCACTCGTCTTGCTGCCGCTAATGCGCGTGGGAATAATGTCGCGATAGGTCTCGGTCTTTGACAGCTCCACATTGATAGCCTTTTGGCCATTCTCGGCAGCAGCTATAAGACTCGGCAACTCCAGATAGCTGTCGGGGCCCGCCACCAGGTCGACGCCATGCTCATTGATTAGCACTTCTTTCATGCGCTCGGCCATGCAGCCAATGATACCGATTATTAATGGCTTAGAACGGCGTCGACGCATGGCATTGAGAGTGTTGAGGCGTGCAAAGATGCGCTGCTCGGCATTGTCGCGCACGCTGCAGGTGTTTATCATGATGGCATCGGCATGCTCAAGATCGTCGGTAGTGCCGTAGCCTGCCATTTTCATCACGCTCGCCACCACCTCGCTGTCGGCCACGTTCATTTGGCAACCATAAGTTTCAAGAAACAGTTTCTTGGCAAACTCCTCGTTGCCGGCATATTTTAGTTCAAGTTTGTTCATCTTGCTGGAATTAATTCATGTTTTTGCGGCTGCAAAGTTACGATATTTTGCCTTAGTTTTCAATTGCCAACTAAAATATTATGCGCGATTTCACGTTTTTGAGATATAAAAACATTAATGAAATGAAATTTCTTAAACATTCGATAGCCTTACTACTGGCAGTCGTGGCTCTCAATGCCTGCGACTCGGTCAACAACAAGTCGCTGCCCTCCTACTCGGTGCGCATCTACCTTAACGACTATGGATTGTGGAACACCTATGGCGTGCATGCGCTGGGGGAATTCCGCATTTTTAATCGAGAGAAGGGCCTGCCGTCCAATTTCCCTTACAACATCAACACCTACACAGGATTTGGTGGAGTGCTACTTTTCATGGGACAGGACATGCAGACGGGTGGAGGCGTGCCGCTGGCTTTCGACCTGGCATGCCCCGTGGAGCATGACGTGAACGTGACCGTATCGATCGACCCCGTCAATCTCGATGCCGTGTGCAGCAAGTGTAAGTCACACTACGATGTGCTCATTGGCTCGGGAGGCCCCAAGAGCGGCATGGCGCTGGAGCGCAAGGTGGGTCTAAATCCCTACCGCGTTGTTCCCACCTCAACCGGTGGCTACATCATCACCAACCGCTAATAAATGTAAGTACCGTCAACAAGGATGCTCCCGGGAAACTCAGGCATGGTAAATCTTACATTTTATATTTTATTGGTAAAATATTTCAAGGAATGGAAGTTTTTTGCTATATTTGCGCAAAAGTTATTTATCATTTTTAATTGAAAAAAATATGGTTCAATTTAAAGTTCCCGACAAGATACTGATGGGCGACAACATTGTGGCGTCCTGCCAAAATGTGTTCAACCACTACGGTAAGCACGCTTTGATTGTCACCGGGCCCAATATCGCCCGCTCTACCATGATTGCCACACTCGAACGCACGCTCGATAGCGAACGCGTGAAATACTCGGTAATATCACACATCGAGGGTGAACCCACCACATCGATGATTGAAGCCGGTGTAGCCGCCTACAAGGAGAACGGCTGCGACTTCGTCATTGGCCTGGGTGGCGGAAGCCCGCTCGACTCGGCGAAGGCCATAGCGGCAATGACAGTGCTCGACGGCTCAATTGCCGACTACAAGGGCGTGCCCATCAACAACGCCCAACTGCCCCCCGTGGTGTGCATCCCCACCACTGCGGGCTCAGGCTCGGAGGTGACTAAATACACTATCATAACCGACGAGAAAACAGGCGTGAAGATGCTCCTGACCGGCGACTCATTGCTTCCCAAAATGGCCATGCTCGACTACACATTCTCCAACGGATGCCCCAAGAGCGTGACTGCAGCCACCGGTCTTGACGCTCTCACCCATGCCATCGAGGCGTTTATCTCGGTCAACGCGCAACCGCTCAGCGATGCCTATGCCCTCTCGGCAATCAAGCGCATCATGCGCTATCTGCCTCAGGCCTATCGTGATGGCAGTAATGCCACTGCCCGCCGCGAGATGTCAATCGCCGCTTTGCAAGCCGGCATCTGCATCAACAACTCAAGCGTGACACTGGTGCACGGCATGAGTCGCCCCATTGGCGCTCGCTTCGGTGTGCCTCATGGTATGTCTAACGCGATGCTCCTTAACGTGTGCCTGAGCGACATGGAGATGAGCGCTCGTCACAACCTTTCGCGCATCGCCACCTACCTGCGCATCCAGGCCGTAGATGAAATCGACGCCAGCGAAAAGTTTGTAGAGGAGGTTGCAAAACTCATCGAGAAGCTCGACGTGCCCACTTTGAGCCAGTATGGCATCAACCGCGACGACTACATGGCAGCCATCGACAAGATGAGCTTCGAGGCAATAATGAGCGGTAGTCCCTCTCACGCTCCCCGCGAGTACACCGCCGACGACATACGCAATCTCTACATCCAGGCCTATCAATAACAACACGACTTTATACCTATGAAAATAAATGCTCTAGGAGCAGCAATCACCGCAATGCTGCTCAATATTGGTTTGCTCGCAACCGCACAGGTCGCAACCGACAGTACCGATGCGGCAACTCAGCGTGTTGTGACAATTGCCATGACGGGCGACATCATGACAGGCTCTATCATGCCCGAACTCGACATGCCCCCTAACGACGGGCGCGACATCTTCGTTGACTGCGACTCACTGTTGCGAGGAGCCGATATTGCCTGCGGTAATCTAGAGGGCGTTCTCGCCGATAAGGGCAAGCCCCGCAAACGACCGGGACGGTTGTCGTTCTCGTTCATGATGCCCACTCGCAGCGTGAAGTTGCTTGTGGATGCAGGCTACGATTTCATGGGTATAGCCAACAACCACATCAACGATTTCTACCCCGTAGCGATAGCCTCAACCATCAAAACATTGCGCGACAATGGCATCGGTGTGGCAGGAACCGACAAATGTGAGACAGCCGTGCGAGAGGTCAACGGTGTGAAATATGGCTTTTGTGCCTTCGGCCACGAGAAATATTCATTACGCACTCAAGACACTCTCACTGTGAAGCGCATCTTGAAAAAGCTGCGTACGCAGTGCGACATACTCATCGTGTGCTTCCATGGAGGTTCCGAAGGCATCTCGGAGCGGCACCTGCCCTACGGCACTGAGTACTTCTACGGTGCCGACCGCGGCAACCTGCGACAGTTTGCACATTTGTGCATAGACAATGGCGCCGACGTGGTTTATGGCCATGGTCCTCACGTGTGCCGAGCCATGGAACTCTACAAGGGTCATCTCATTGCCTATAGCCTGGGCAACTTTGCCACTCCACGCGGCATGAAACTGCGTGAGCAAACAGCCTTCGCCCCACTGCTCGAGGCGCGCCTCGATGCCGAAGGCAAGTTAATTGACGGCAAGATTCACTCTTTCATCCAATATCGCGACTTGGGTCCACGCATCGACCCCGAGAACAAAGCCGCACTCGAGATTCGTTCTCTCACCATTGACGATATCAAGGACAATCGCCTTATTATAGCCGACGACGGAACTATAACGATAAAGAAATAACTAATTATTATGGTAAAGTTAAAACTAACCCTGCTAATCGCTGCGGCAATGGCTGTTGCCACCACTTCATGTGTTAATAATGGTGTGTCGACAACCACGGCAGCCGGTGCCGACAGTGTCACCAAAGATGATAGCGCGACAACTGCCACAATCCAACCATCAATCCGCTTCAACGACACAATCTCTATAGCCATGGTGGGCGACGTGATGCTAGGGTCAATCAAGCCCAATCACATCATGCCACCCAACGAAGGCAAGGAAATTTTCATCGACTGCGCCAGCCTGCTGCGAGATGCCGATGTAACATGCGGCAACCTTGAGGGTGTGCTTGCCGACAAGGGTGAGACACGCAAGCGCCCGGGCCCATTGTCGTTCTCGTTCATGATGCCCACAAAGAGCGTACAACTGCTGGTTGATGCAGGATTTGACTTCATGGGCATTGCCAACAATCACATCTTTGACTTTTGGAAAGCGGGAACACAGTCAACAATCCAAACTCTGCGCGATGCGGGCATCGGTGTGGCCGGAACCGCCGACTGTGAGACCGCGTTGCGCGACATCAATGGTGTTAAATATGGGTTCTGCGCCTTCGGCCATGAAGACTACTCACTCAAGACCCAGGACACAACCACCGTGCGTCGCATCGTCACCAGTCTCAGGAAGCAGTGCGACATCCTGATTGTGTGCTTCCACGGCGGCTCTGAGGGCACTGGCGCGCGACACGTGCCTCACGGAAAGGAATATTTCCATGGTATGGACCGAGGCGACGTGCGACAGTTCACACACTTGTGCATCGACTGCGGCGCCGACATCGTGTATGGCAACGGTCCTCATGTGCCTCGTGCCATGGAATTATATAACGGGCATCTCATCGCCTACAGCCTAGGCAATTTTGCCACCATAGGCATGGGAATCACGGCACAGGTGGGTTATGCTCCACTGCTTGTGGCGAGGCTTGACGGCAACGGGCGCTTTGTGGGAGGCAAGATTCACTCGTTTATCCAGCCTGGCCGTGTGGGACCACGGCTTGACAGCCAAAACCGCGCAGCCCACGACATTTGGGCCCTTACCCAAGAAGACATAAAGGACAACAAACTATTAATAGCCCCCGACGGCACAATAACGCTTAAATGAAAAAACTCATCACTATCGTCATCGCTCTTGTGGCAGTTATCAATGCCGCGGCCTATGACAAAATGGGACAACTCTTTGCCGAGGAAAACGGCGATCTTTTCAGCTCACTGACACTGGCAGCGAAATATCAACTGCTAAACGAATATGAGCGAGCCGACACCACCGAGGTTCTAAACAACCTGCGCACCGGCGAAACGCGCATCTTGCATCTTTCGCCCAATCACATGCTCATCAAGACCTCGGCAGGCAAAACCGTGGAGATGAAATTGCTCGCCAAGTCGAAAAAAGACACCATCATTGCCGTCATTGAGACGGTTGCAACACCTGTCAAGGACAGTCGCGTTTCTTTTTTCAGCACCGGCTGGAAACGGCTCGACAGCAGCAAGTTTTTCACACCGCCCACAGCAGCCGACTTCATCTTGCCTCGTGCCCCCAAGCAAGTGCGACAAGAACTGCTCGATTGCATCTCGTTTGCCATGATTGAGATGAAGTTTCAAGGCGAGACTCTGGTAGCTACTTGCAACCTGAGCGACTTTTTCATGGCAGGAGACTTCAAGAGTTACTCGCCGTGGGTCACAAAACAACTCGTCTATAACATTGACAAAGCAAAGATAAAAAAGCCATAAGCAGCCATGACTCAGTCAATCTCATTACTTGAATTCAACAACCGCATCAAGCGATTGCTCTACAATGAACTGGTGCAAGGATGCTGGGTAACGGCCGAAATCAGCGAGCTTCATGTGAGCCGCGGGCATTGCTATCCCGAGCTCATCCAAAAAAATGAAGCCGGAGCCACTGTTGCCAAGCTGAGCGCGGCAATTTGGGCCAGCACATTTGCGCGTCTTGACGCAAAGTTCGCAGCTGTTACCGGCAAGCATCTTGCAGCAGGCATGAAGGTGATGGTGCTGGTCAATGCCAACTTCCACGAGCAATATGGCCTTAAAGCGGTTATCAATGACATCAACCCGGAGTTTACACTCGGCGATATGGCACGCATCAGGCAGGAAATTATTTCACGGCTCACTGCCGAGGGCATTATCGACATGAACCGCGAGCTACCGTGGGCACTGATGCCACAACGCATTGCAATTATATCATCGAGCACAGCGGCCGGCTATGGCGATTTCATGAAGCAACTGCACAACAATCCCTACCATCTCAAGTTTTACACTTGCCTTTTTCAGGCAGCAATGCAAGGAGAGAACACGGTGACATCGGTAATCGAGGCTCTCAACCGCATCGCTGTGGCCGAGGACTGTTTCGACTGCGTTGTGCTCATTCGCGGCGGTGGTTCAACGAGCGACTTGAACTGGTTTGACAACTACGACTTGGGCGCCAACATCGCACAATTCCCACTACCTGTAATTACCGGCATTGGGCACGACCGCGATGTCACTATTCCCGACATGGTGTCGAAACTGCACGTCAAGACACCTACTGCGGCTGCCGAGTTCTTGATACAATGCGGACTGGCACAGCTCAACCGCATCAATGCCCTCGCAACTGTAGTCGTCGACTCGGCTCGCGAGGCTGTTGCACACTCACGAGAACAGCTATCCTACTACGGCAACTACATCCCCATGACTGCCACCAAAATTGTTGAAACGAGCAGCCTTCGTCTCTCCCACTTCGCGCAAGCCATTCCTCTTGTGTTAAAGTCAAGGATTGCCACTGAGCACAACAGTCTTGACAACCACATGCAGGTGATGAAAAACGGCATAGCTAGAGCTATGGAACGGGAGAAAATGCGACTGAACGCACTCGCCGACAAGGTGCAACTGCTCTCGCCACAAAATATTCTCAACCGCGGTTACTCCCTCACCACCCTCAATGGCCACGCAGTCACTCAAGCCGCCCAACTCAAGAGCGGCGACACACTAGTGACCACCCTGAAGGATGGCACTGTTACCAGCACTGTAAATTAACACATTAAAAACTATGGATAATAACCAAGACAACAACTTGACCTACACTCAAGCCATTACCGAGCTTGAGGAGATAGTGAAAAAGATGCAAAGCCCTGAGTGCAGCATCGACAACCTGAGCCAGTACACAGCTCGATCGCTCCAACTGCTCAAGGTGTGCAAAGCCAAGCTCACCCAAACCGACGAGGAACTGCGCAAAGTTCTCGCCGAGATGAGTGACGACAAGCAGCAAACCAGTGTTTAACCCTTCTAATCTAGCTTATTATTATGGAAAGAGAAGATGATGTGGTGGTTTTTGCCATGTATGACAGTCCAGTGGATGCCAATATTGTGAAAGGTGTTCTTGAGAGTAATGGCGTGATAGCGGGCGTGATGGGCGACTCCACAGCCAATGCCCTGATGCAAGGCTTCTCGCAAGGAGCCATACGTGTGGTAGTGTTGCGCCGCGACTTAGAAAAAGCCCGGCAAATTATGGATTCCACTTGGATTGAACAATCCTGAGATGCCCCTTCCTAGCGCCTGATTCCACGCTCCTTGAGAGCCTGATGATACTTGGCGGCAAAGGCTTCGTGCTCGGCATAGGTGCGGGCAAAGTTGTGATAGCCCGAGAAATCTTCCTTGGCACACATGTAGATGTAGTCGTGCTGCGGAGCGTCGAGCACGGCGTCGATCGACGCCTTCTCAGGCAGGCAGATGGGACCTGGAGGCA
>OCTW013419906.1_pt1 | contig 14692 bp, 15 predicted proteins | sample 1539671 | NCBI WGS metagenome assembly OCTW01 (sample SAMN02144230, study PRJEB22623) | gut metagenome | biome: sheep rumen | host: Ovis aries | place: New Zealand
CCAGGATTCGACCTCCCGCCTCAAATCCTTGCTGAAACGCTTGATCATTTCGAAATCTATTGAATGTAATTCCGGCATTGTCCACAATACAATTATCTGATGCATTTTAGCGCTTTCCAAACAAACTTCCAAATATTATTCCTCGTTTGCCTTTATCGAAGTCCACACAGGATCTATGGCTTGGAACGGTGGCGCCTTCTTCGAAGGGACGGATGGTGTTCAAGATTGACAAACTGGTGCTCACGCGTGGGCAAGTGTTACGCGCGTACTTTTGATAAAAGAGGTGTGAGGAATCTGGTAATGACGGTGGGGATGCTGGATGTGAATGGGGCGAGGAGATTCTAAAACTTAATTATGCTGTTTGAACTCAATAAAACTACATATGTCCTACGGAGTCTGACCAGGCATTGTACTCTAAAGCATCCTCATCCGTAATAAAAAGGTATCTTTTGTTACCGTATCTCCTTAACATAAAGAAGTGAGCATAGGTAAAGACAGAATGGTCCTTACATTCGGATGACCAAGGAAGAGGTTTATAACAGAACTTCAAATTCAAATTCACTTTCTCCAAAGTGTCGGGGGAAAGTGATTCTTTTTTTACCGGATCATTTAAAATGCCCTCATAGATATCTGCGGCTTGCCGATACTGTTGTGTTAAAGTCAGAGCGGAAGCTGTTGTCAACAAGATATGAACGTCATCCGGATGAGCCAACATTTTACCTTTCCAATACGCGGCAAACTTTTTATCAGGATAAGACTTGAACTTATATTTTGCGTAGGAATAAACTAGTATAACTCCAATAGCAATGAGAATAGTCTTAAGCATATTATATGTGTCATTTATCGGATACAAATATAACATTTTTCTTTTCATCCCCTGATTACCTTTTTGCAATTCTGTTCATAAAGGTGTGAACGGGCGGGGACGAGTCCCTCCCATAACAAACAAAAAAACGCCTTATGAACATTTATTATTTACTCAACTACGTTCCGGTATCGGCCCAAAATTATGGCTATATCCCTACCGAAGAAGATTGGATGGACAGACATGAGGTCTGGCATTTTAAGGATGGTAATTGCAGCCCCAGCATACTTCGTGGTTTATCTGAGGGCGTCCGTCAACTCTCTTCTAAGGACTGTGTCGTCTGCTTTGTTCCTGCTTCCACAAAAGTTAAGACTGAAACCCGGTACGCTAATGTAGCAAGCCGCATTCAGAGCATGACAGGCATTCCTTGCTCTTATACTGCTATTTCAAAAGAGACCGATGGCGCGTCTGGATACGTTTCGGGAAAACAAGCTGATCCTGCTTCTGATTTCTGTTTCAACGTGAGTTTTTTTCAGGGGAAAAAAGTCATTCTCATAGATGACGTTGTCACGAGGGGTAATACTCTAAAAGGTACCGCGAGTAGGCTTTTGGAAAAGGGAGCCCGTGAAGTAGTTGCCTTGACTGTCGCCCGGACATTTAATCCTTTATTTCAGAATGCTACGGCTGCTCATCAGATTCAGTGTGCTAATTCGGATAGAAAATGTTAAATTTGTAAAGAGATTCCAAAAATGATAATTCCTCACGAATTCCTCCTGACCTTAAAGGAGTGGAAAGGGTTTGGCCCCAAGAATATCCAGGCCGTAGCCGAGTATTTGTCGACGTCCAGTATCAAGACGCTGACCCTTCAGGAATACATCGACATCATCGCTGATGTCAAACAATTGGGGCGCCTAAAGCGTGTTAAGGAACTCCCCTCCAAGTCCTTCATTTCAGATGCTTATCGCCGGGCTCTTAAGACACTTGAGCAATCTGAGGATCTGGGAATCCATTTCGTTTCCCGCTTTGATAAAGATTTCCCGGAGAAGCTTCTCTCCACTGTCAACGAAGACGGAAAACCGGATGTTCCTCTGTTCTTGTTCTATAAAGGAAGCCTCACCGCGACCTCGGGGGCAACTGTCGCCGTAATCGGTACACGTGAGCCATCCATTGAAGGAGAGAAGGCCGGCCGGTACATTTCTTCCAGACTCGCCGAAAAGGGTGTTAGTATCGTCAGCGGTCTGGCTCTGGGTTGCGACACTTCCGGACATCGCGGAGCCCTTGATGTTGAGGGTGGACGCACAGTCGCCTTTCTAGCCCACGGTCTTGATACCTTTTACCCTTCACAGAACGAAGGTCTTGCCGAAGAAATCGTGGCAAAGGGCGGCATACTGATGTCAGAATATCCTGTCGGCAGCGGGATTGACCGTTATAAGCTTATAGCTCGGGACAGGTTCCAGGCCGCATTGGCAGACGCCGTGGTCGTGGTCCAGACAGGGATTACTGGAGGCACAATGCATGCTGTCAATGCTGCTCTTTCGGTAGGCAAACCCGTCTACGCTCTCGAGTATAAGGGGTACATTAATCACGACAAGATTTCCGGGAACTCGTACCTAATCGAGAAAAGAGGAGCCATAGGTCTGAAGGGAGATGAGATAGATACGTTCATATCAAGAGTGTGTCAAAAGCCGCCTCAACCTGTAGCGAAACGTCCTGATGGCAAAGTAATCGAACCCTCACTATTCGATTAACCATGCGCAAAGTAATCTTTGACCTTGACCTCACGCTGGTGGATTCTTCCATCGCAGAGGAGGCCAGGAGAGGGAGAAACTGGCCTTTGGTGTACTCATTAATCCCTCGTTTTAAGCTCTACGATGGTATGCAAGAGGTTTTTGAGTACCTGCGCAAATCCAAGATTGATGCTGCCATTGTCAGCACGGCTCCTACGACATATATCAGAAGGGTTATTGACTATTTCTCGATTCCGGTCCATACCGTCATTGGCTATCACGATGCACCCTGGAAGCCCTCTCCTGACGGCATGATAAAAGCTATGGATGAAATGAACGCGACACCAGCGGACACGATAAGTTTCGGCGATCGGTCAATTGACATTATTGCTTCGAAGGCAGCTGGAATAAAGAGTGTTGGCTGCCTATGGGGCACAAAGGAAAATGCTCTCCTGCTTGCTTCTGGACCGGATCTGGTTTTGAATTCTCCCGGGGGGATCATCGAACTGCTCCGTACTTGACTATGGAACGAGTCTCAATATAACAGAACGAACGCTCCCCAATCCTCAGGAGACGGATATCTTTCCCTAATGGCACTCTGCGCTTGGCGGAGTGCTTCTTCGTCTGTCTTCCCAGAGTAGTAATTCAGGTAGAATTCCTGCATGAGTTCAGAAGTGCATTTATCGTTGACACTCCACAGACTCATAAGAATCTTGTCCACTCCGGCGAGTTTGAATGCTCTTTGCAAACCGTAAACGCCCTCTGTATTCTTGCTCTGGCCAAGGCCAGTCTTACAGGCAGAGAGGACGGCCAAGTCACAGCCAGAGAAGTCAAGGTATTGGATCTCATCTGCTCGCAGGATACCGTCGTCTAACATCGCAGAGGAGACGAAAACGGTATCAACTCTGTTCCAGGTAGAATCGGCTCCGGCGAAGAAAAGTCCCGAGTTGTACATTGGGTTGTAATCCTTTCTGTGAGCATCGTCCTCAGAGAAGAAACCGTGAGTAGAGATATGCAGGATATTGTCCCTTTTCCCAGACCTGGAACGGAATGAGGTTTCTGTCGCTAAAGTATCGGTAAAGACAATAGCTGTTCCATTATTGCCTTCAACAATAGACTGGATGGCATATACTTCATCCTTTGAGAAGGTCAGGTGACGTAGAGTCTCACCACGTTTTATATCATGATATACAGACTCATCATTATCCTCGCTTTTCTGTTTCCCGCCGTAATCCACATCACCCCACATGGCTATATAAGAGTGGTTGAAAGCAGGAGAATCGCCACTATGCATACTTAGGATATTACTAACATTTGAGAGTAAATGGAAACGATATCTGTCAATCAGGTGCTTCCGATGTCCCTGCCCTAGAGCCTGAAAGGAAACAGAGTTAAAAATACCATTCGAGGCGTAAAAAACATCTGTAACGCCAGGAAGATGAGATTCTATCGGAGCCCATATCATATCTGTCAGTTCCGGATTGGTGTATGCCATACGAATATCAGACGGAAAAAGATCCATCATCTTAGATTTGGTCCCAAGATTGACAGATCTAACCTTCCCGTCACTCGTCATAACCAAGGCAAACAGATTATCTGAATCGGTTTGAATAAAGTCAACTACGGCCGAGCCCGCTTTGATTCTTTTCCCAATGGTTTTTCTATTCGCCGTCCCCGTTTCCTGGTCAATACGATACGCGTCACATGAAACGGCTAACTGCTTATCCAATTCTTCGATTTCCTTTCTGAGATTGTTCATTCGGATTGTATTACCGACCTTGCCCAATCCTTCTCTGTAGGACAGTTCTTTTCGGCGCACTAACAATGTATCGTACAAAGCAAGCATTATTTCATCCCCGCTAGCCTTTATGCTGTTAGCTACTTCTCTACTTGAACGGAGCAGCAGCCCCTTCATGAACATATCATTCTCTAAACAAAGTTCCGCCAGACTTTCAGTCGGATGATTATAGAGGAGATTGGCCGCGTAATCGAAAGGCTCATCCAATAATGCGACAAAATGCTCTCGTTGTGATTCGCTCATCGTTTGGAGATTCTTACCAAAGAGTTCTCGAAGCCCAGTACAACATTCTGAAACCAGATTCTCAAGTTCCGACCATTTGTGGTCAGTTTCCAAGAACTTAAAACCCCTTATCTGATTTTTAATGAATTCGGGATCATCATTAGAGCTGTTATCAGCCAAATATGTAGAATAAGTCCTATAAAACCGCTTACTGTTTCTGATATCATGTATGCGATAGCAGATATCCGATAATCTACCATATTCAGACTTGTCACCATTCTCCGCATCTGTATCCCAAGCATAATCAACAGCATTCGTTATTAAGGTATAGGCGTAATAATCAGCGCCATGAGCAAAATACCATTCGATCAGATAATTTAAGCATTTCTGAATGTATGTTGGCTTATAGAATGGATCGTTTATTATTTGGTTGATGTATTCCGTCATTTCATGGATAGCGTCGCCCGGCGATGACAAAAACAACATCTTCAAATCATATAGACGAATCAATTCATCTATTAGCTTATCATTCTTTTCAGCTTTTTCCTTTCCCCGGGTCAGAGCACGTTTTAAAGCGCCCCTCCAACGAGGTTGAGTAACAAGTTTGGAAAAATTGTTTCTAACATCATCGGTCAAGCTAGCCTTCATAATGGAATAATACTGTTTCTGGCGTTCGACATCGCCTATCTCCTCATAAAGATTAAAAAACTCCTTGGCTATGTTAAAGCGGAAGAAATCCTTCATCCAGGGTTCTTTCTCAAGGTCTTTCTTCTCCTTCTCAGTTAGATAATGAAGGTTTAGCACATCTGTGAGAATTGCCTCCGCTTTTTCATACTCTCCAATGCGTTTATAGCAATCGAAGACTTCTATCATGTTGATATACTTGTTTCCGTGTAGTGTAAAGACCTCTTTCTTTTGCTCATAGAAATCGGCAGCGGCTTTATATCTATGGGCGGCTTTCAATTCCACAAAGGTCCGTGATGATAGTGAATAGTTGAAGATATGGACATACTTAGGAAAGACTCGCTCCGCAACAAACAGTCCTAATCCTACCGCTATTACTAACGCGATAATTAGTCCGGTGAAATACAGATAGCATCCCATTGCACCATGGAGGTTCTCTAGAAACCTCAAACGAATCTTTCTCTTTTCTTGACTATTCTTTGTCTTCATTTTATTAACTTTGTCATCATGAAACCTTGGATGCCCATAATTAAAGAGATTCTTCTACTTGTAGTAGCGGTATTAATCTTTCTTGTTTTATATGACTGTCTGGTGAAAAAGATGTCAATCAAAGAATCTCTAATCAGCCGGTTAATTCATCTCTTTTTTCGAGATGGTCTAGGTTGGCTAGTGTATGTAATTGGTATCCTTGCGGTTGTTTTCTTGGTCTATACTATTTTTTTTGAATAAGCGGCTTCTGACATCAAAGCTTGATTTTCTCAAAAAATCCTCTGCCATATCCAGTGTCGTCATAAGACTATCTCGCTCCAGAAGAGAGAGCCGCACACTTCTTTGCACCTTCTTGTCTATAATTGAGGCGTAAGTCCAATAATATGTTAGCGAGTCATTTATAGCCTTATACTGGTCTATAAAGACTACAACATCTTTACTCTCGCTTCCTTTATAACCTATCTCTGTAATAAAACCAGTGAGTTCAGGAGGCGTGCATTCGGTAATTGAGTATATATAGTAATGCCTTGATGGATCGTACTCTTCTTCATACGACGAAACACGGATAATAGAGTTTGATGTTGTGTCTTTGAAGTAGAAAGCTTCTTCAATAGAGTCGATTGTTGCAGTCGAATCCAACCTCCAACTATCCTTTGCTGTAAAAACTATTCTCCCATCGGAATACTCGTTTCTATGTAACTGTATGCGTGACGGTTCAACTCCTCTAAGAGAAGATCCTCTTGTAGCTGCGCCGATAATGAAAACTAATGCTAACCCAATATACAAGGCTATCCCAATTAAGCCGGGAAGTCCCAGATGCCTGGCTCTTTTGGGAAACAAAGCCTCTATATTCTTTGAGCGACAGAGATAAATAAAGAAAATCAGTGGAAAGAGGATAATAAGGTATGGCAGCCAAGAAGCAAACAAACTAAATATAGTCAAACTGCTGGCTCTTGATAGCAAGAAAGAAACAAAATGAAAAGGAAGACAAAGCTTTAAGCAAGGGATAGCACTTCTTGAGCCCTTAAGTGCCAAAATAGTAGCCCAAAAGCCATAGACTATCCAAAGGCACCAATCCAGATAAATCATAGAATAGAGTACGGGAGAATCAGACTGCAAGATATCTGGAATAATTGATTTTCTTAATTGAGCAATTCCAGAAATGGAAAGACGGAAAAGGTAGCAAAAGAAGATACACAGCATTATATAGAATGTCGTGTCTGAAGCTTTTTCCTTTTGCTCAAAATGGGGTTGAGATGTAGAATCAAAATCCGGATACGAACTATCATCCTCATAATCTTGTTCCCAAGTATCCCTATCGTGAAAGGTTATTTCAAGGTCTTCTTCATTCTCCATACAAGTGTTATCAAAATAGCCACAGTTATTGCTATAATAAACATCCATTTTGCTCTTTCTCCCGAGGCATCCTCTCCAGATTTCACTACCAAGATGTCTTCTTTCGAAACAGGTGGACGATGATATTCAAATGAGGCACGGATTCCCGGTTGCTGATATGGCACCAAAGAGTCCATGGAAACGATTACTCTGTCGAGAAACGCAGTTATATCTCTCACTCCACAATCCATCAATGCTCCCGCTACCGCATATGATAAAGAGCCATATCCTACTCCATCCTTCGTAACAATTTCCGCATTCCTTGAATTCGCTTGGCACGCACTCAGATAGACTACTGCCGCGTCGTTGTTAATCTCAATCTTGGATGTATCTCGGTTAAATCGCTTAATAATGGCTTCGTCAGTAATTTCTTTCCCAAAGATATCGGATGTCCCACGGAATACCATTGTTGTATCTACGTCTTCGTCTGGATTTCTTTGCATTGAATCACTATGACAGGCATCGAGAACTACAACGACAAGCCCGTCTGTTCCGGCTTTATTTCGGACGCCATCAATTAGAGCACCAAATTCATTATCTCGTATGTGGTTCTGCCCAGTATAATTGGGCGCCCAAGATTTCTTTGCGTCAAAAGGGATTATCGCTTCGTCAAGCATATCCGGATCGTGGTGAGGATCTTCTTCTATCGGCAGCATTTGCTGTCCATGCCCGGAAAAATGGACAAGTACCGTGTCTCCCGCAGCGACAGTTTGAGTAACTTTTTTTAATGCATTTACAATGCCTTTATGCGTGGCATTTTTATCCTCAATAACCGTGACATCGCATCCAGGACTAAGGGCTTCTCTCAAAAGAGTTACATCGTTGTGGGCATTCAGTTTACACCATCCGCTTCCTTCTGGATAATCAGATACGCCAATCAAGATTGCCTTGTTTTGGGCAGTCATAGGAACGGCTAGTAATAGCCAAAACAATATGATGGACAACCATCTCATTGATTACCAGAGAACATCTGAATAAGAAGCCGGTTATGTGTAGCTATTTCCTCATACTTGCTTTTAGAGACACCGATAGCCTCCATGCACTGGAAAAGTTTTTCAATCTTCTTTTCATTCGGAGTATTAGTCAGCGATGAAACGACCATCGCCGAAAAGAAAGGTTCTAACATGACAAGAATATGCTCTTCCAGCCCAGATAAATGAGCGAGTATACCGGATTCTCCTTCTGCCTGAAGCCGTTGACGGCAGTTTGCCCAGGCTACATTAAAGAAACGCAACTGCTGCTGTGCAGCCGGATTCTGTGTAAATGCGCTTTCGGACTCACCATTAGCAGTGGCTATTAAAAACCCAACACACATTATAGCTTCCTTCTGTACATCCGTTATATTTCCATAAGAATGTTCAATCATCGAAAGCGGGTCGTCTTCATCAAAAGCAGAATCGTTGACAACGCGATTGACAATTTGGTCGGGATTCAGCAGTTGGGTGACGTTCACTTGATGCTCCCGAATCTTCTGCTGAGCTACAGCGACAAAAGCATTGGCCCGATCCCTCTGGGTGAAAATAGAACCATCTCTGAGCCCATTCGCGGTGTATTGAAATCTCAATTCCTGTTGGAAGTACTTATACCCCACCTCCATAATCATGTTCCCCGTACTGTACAAAAAGTGAACAATCATATTCTGGCGCATCGGGTCTGTTGATATCATGTTCAGCGCCCGAGGATTGTCATCGAATTCATGAATTTCTCCGAGTCCCTCAAATAGACCATTACTGATGATTTTGAAGAAAAAGGGGAATTTGTCAGCCAACTTAGTGTCGGCCAACTCTCTCTTGTCCTTTATCAACGCTCCGAGGAAAGGATAAAGCAATAAGAAAAGGATGACAAGTATCAGTAATACAATGAGGAATGCTTTCGACATGGCTACCAAAGAAGTTTATCAAGTACTTCCTTGGAGCGTTCGTCATTAAGCTCCTTCAAAATTGTCTTTGCAGCACGTTTTTTACCCATCTTAAGATAGATTAACGCCTTTCTGTACTTCAAATTATTCATCTCGAAATTATATGCGGCAATTGCGTCCGGGTCGTCTCCAAGTTCGTAAGTCTTTCCGAGTTCTTCGTCAATTAAATCAATAGCCTTCTGATAGTCTCCTTTTTCAATACAATCATCAATGGGGTCGCTGCCTTTCCATACCACTGCTAACGCATCCGAGCCTACAGACTTTGTACGGCTATCATCCCAGACGAAGACACCAAGCACCATCGCTGCAGCAATAGCAACTGTGCTCAGAGCATATTTGTACCTTGCAAAGAAGTTCGCATTAAGGACTCTAGCTGCAATTCTTTCGGTGGCCAGTTTTTCTTCTTTTTCCTGCATCAACTCTCTCATCTCATGAATCTTGATGCCGCGCATCAAATTGAACTGGCGCTGGTAGTACTCTCTCAGCTCAGGGTTGGCCTTAACTTCTTCTGCGAAGGCCCGAGACTCGGCATCACTCATCTCCTTACGAAGGAAACGATCGACTCTCTCAGACATTTCTTCGTTGAATGATGTGTTCTTGATATCTTCCATAATCGTTTCTCCGTTTTAATTGTTAGCCATGGCTTCCAAAAAAGCTACTTTAAACTTTTGGTGGCAACGGGATTTCTGGTTCTTAACAGAATCCGCGTTACTGTAGCGGGGCATAATCTGCGCAATTTCTTCGAGGGACTTTTTCTCCCAAAAGAAATAGGTGAAGATCTCTTTGCAAGGAGACCCCATTACCGCAACGATATGCTGGACAGTGGTAAATTTAACCTCGTTATCCAGCTCTTCATCAGATGAAAGGTTGAAGATTGGATCCACATTTACCTTGGCAGGGTTAACCTGTGTCATGCAATCTTCAAATCCATAATGTGGATTATTGTCATCGTGCGCTATTCTTTCTATTGGATCGAAGTCGACATATCGGCTCTCTTTTCTCTCCATTTCCTTCAGGGTCAACTTGCCGATGCTGATAAGATAGGTTTCAAGGGATGCGGTCAGTTTGTTGATAGCCCCGTCTTTCCCTCTAATATATATCTTGCCGCCATCGACAAACATCTTGGCCGTCATAATCTGGTTGTAGAGTTTGATCAGGGAATTCTGATACAAATCAGCCAGATATGCATCAGAGTCATTGAGCTTATACATACGGCGGAATCTTTCTTCAGAACACTTGGCAAAGAAGTAACCAAAGAAACGGTCCCTGTATTTTTCATACAAGGACGCGAACGCCTGGTCATCGCCTCTGTATATTTTCTCAACAAGGTGTGGTTCGTTGTTGAATAGACGCATAATCCGCTTTATTTCTGCAAATATACGAAATTATCGGCGAGCACCTCGCACATTAAGCCATAAAAATGAACAACTATTTGGGGTACAACCGTTGTAATTTTTGTCTGTAGTCCTTGATTACCTTTTCACATGTTCTGTCATTAAGGTCAAACAAAGGATTGATATTATGGAACAGACAATTCAAAGCACACTCAAAAAATGGGAGAATTCCCTCATCAATTTCGGTAAAATCGATCAGTGGAACATCAATGAGGACTATAGGATTCTCTGCGCATTCATTGCTGAAGGAAAATCAAAAAAAGCCAGGAGAGCTGTTCGTGAATGTAGAGATTACTCCATTTCAGGATTCTGCGACACGGCCGTACTCTTATCAAAAGTCAAGAATGCTAACAGAATTCTGAATAACCCTAACGATTGCCGGATAAACAGGGAGATGAAAAAGATGAACTCTGTCGGCCAGTCCAAACGCTATGAGAGTATCACTAAAAAGCTCTATGCTGAGAAGCTACGCTTCAAGGACGGTCAGTACTTGAAGGATATTGACATCTCTATGGAGGATGGCGCTACTTCCAGGAAAGTACGTCGAATTGTAGAAAAAAGGATGTGTCAGGCATATCATCGGCAGCACAAACATTCAGCTAGGAACGATGCCCATGATCGTCATTATATGAAACGTGCCACTTCTTTCCAACTTCATAATCTCGGCCAGATTGAATGTGAAGAAGGCGTTTATCGCTCGCAATCTACACATTGGAAGAAAGTCTATGATTCCATCTCCGGCGAAATGGTTTTCAAGAAGAAAATGGCATACTCCACATATGAGGAGGCCGCGGAGGCCGCTCGACAATATATGGAGAGACATCCTGAAGAGACCGTGCCGGTTACAGCATACCTGTGTGCATTCTGTGGGAAATGGCATATAGGGCATTCTACTCCTGAAGAAGAAAAAACATATCCTGAACTGGTTACTTTCCTCGGGATGGCATCATAAAGGGAAGATTTTAGAACAATAACAGCGAGAGTGATGATGAATATTTTTAAAACCAAGAAAAAGAAAATGCCGACATCTGCTGAAATGACATCGAAAGAAATAATGTCCATTATTCGCGAGGAAGGGTATTTCCCTCACTTAGAGGATGATGGCGACGTGTCTTTCAAAATTAAAGGCACTACGTTCACTTTCGGGACATGCGCCAAGGGCTTTGTTTACGGTCGTATATACTACCACTTAAAGGTTGAAGACAAGTGGACCGCTATTCTGGCTGCCCAGCATGTGGAACTAACATATGTTGCTATTAAGGTTCTTGTAGTCCCGGATAGTAATAGCCTAATATTTTCGGTCGAGTCTCTTTGTGCTACAAGCGAAGCTTTTCGTTCTTTCTTCAATAGAACACTATCTATTTTGGCTGATTCTATTGGCGCGTTTTCGGACAAGTTTCGTGAGTACGATGCAAGTGAGGAGTGCATAGACAGGGAATGTCAGGAAGCCGTCCATATCAAAAGGGATCTTTCTGGCAAGACAACGCTTTCGTAGACTATTAATGGGTTTATGATTATGACAGACAATTACTCTGAACGAACTCTGGACTCTATTGCAAGCGAAGTCCGTGATAGAATTCATTATCTGATTGAGAAGGGATTTTCTCCAAGCCTCATTGTTAACTGGATAAAAGAGTCGATTCATCCTAAAGGGCTAATAATCACCAAGGACTATAGAATAATCCTGACAGACTCAGGAAAAGAGGTTGTAATGCGTCCTTTGGAGAAAACCTTGTATTTATTTTTTCTCAAGCGGGAATCCGGATGTAGGTTCAAAGAGCTGCCTCAGTACAAAGACGAGTTGTTAAGAATATATAACCGCATTACCACATTTGACAACATGGCGGAAAATCGATGCCGTATTTCACGCCTCGCCGACCCGTTAAACAAGTCCTTTTTGGAAAAATGTTCCGTCATTAGGCGTGCATTCCTGGCAGAGATGCCAAGCCTGGAGGCCGAATTGTATTGCATATCGGGTAATAGAGGAGAATGTAAAAAGATAGTACTTGACCGAACCTTGGTTATATGGGAAACAGAGCCTATGCAATAACGGCCCATTACTACAACGGTTGTGGAGATTTCTGAATCACAGAGACCAATGGTAAATTTGATTTTATTCGCTAAACCTTGCTAACAATCAAACATAGCAGCATGATGAAAAAAAGAATGTTTATTATTTTGGTCGTTTTGACCATACTTGCGCCTCAGGCGTGCGGCCAGAGAAAAGTTGTATCGGATTACAACTATCGTAAAGCGGTTGAAGCCTATTTCGAAGATGACGACGATGATAAGGCTCTCGATCTGCTCAACAAACAGATTGACGATACTCCCAACCATATAGATTCGCGTTTCATTCGGGCTCGAATCTATTGGAGCACTGATAAATACGACGCCGCTTTGCGGGACATATCTTATGCTATCAAGCACTACAAAGGGAAACCTAGTGTTTACAAGTCAACGCTATGGGGACTGCAGGGAGCCATCTATGATGACATGGAACGTTATCCCGACGCTGCCGATTCATATAAACAGGCGGTCAAGCTTGCCAAGAAAGACAACCCGGAAAAAGTCCAGAGTTATCATTTCGATTTGGCGCAGGCCTTATATATGAATGATGATTTTGACAAAGCGGAAAAAGAATATAGAGCAATGCTCAAAACTGATCCCACAGATGTCGCAGCTATGATAGGAATAGCCCGGTTCTATCGTGACAAAGAAGACTACGAGGAAAGTTTGAAGTGGCTGGAAACCGCTGAATCCTATAATGCTGACCGTGGAGATATCTACAAGTTTAAAATGCAGGTCTATGACAAAATGGACCGTGAGGATGATGTTGTTGATGCCGCACTGAAGTATTATGAACTTGACGATGATGCTGAAGTCTGGTATGTTGCCCCGTATGCTGGGAAGCATTACTCCTATGCAGTGGCCAAAATTAAGGCCGAGATGAACAAGGAAAACGCTGACAGTCGGTGGATTGTACTTTTAACCAGGCTATATGAAGACCACGGCGATTACCTGCATGCACTTGAATTGTATGACAAGGTTGAGAGTGAATATGGAGAGCATCCCATGATTTCCTACTACAAGTCCAGTTGCTACCGTGAGCTGGGGCAGTTCAAGAAGGCAATTTTCGAAGCCACAAAAGCGATTGAACTGTCAGAAGACCAATCTCTTTACAGTCACCGCGGCGATATATACCGAAGCGCAGGCATGTACAAAGAAGCCATTGCCGATTACCAAGTTTCCATGGACAATGACCCTTCCAGCGGTTATGAGTACTACGCTATCGGCTGGTGCCACGAACTTCAGGGAAACAAGGATAAAGCGATGGAGTATTACAATCAGGGAATTGACCTGGACAAGACTTACGCATACCTGTTTATCAGCAGAGGAGACCTGTTAAAGGAGCGTGGGGATATTAAAGGAGCAACGGCCGATTACGAGAAGGTCCTGGAACTTGACGAAGAACCGAATGATGGCAGCTGTCGGCAATATGCTCTGCATGCCCTTGGAAGGGATAATGAGGCGCTGGAATGGATGGAAAAGATTATCGATAATAATCCCAATGACTACGGCGTTTACTATGACAAAGCCTGTCTCCTTGCTAGAATGGGTCGCGCAGCAGATGCCCTCAAGGCACTGGAGGAGGCTTTCAGGAAAGGATTCCGGCGATTCGCTCACCTTGAACACGACGATGATATGGACTCTCTCAGAAATCTGCCCGAGTATAAGGCTCTCATCCGCGAATACAAGGATAAGCCTGTTGAAGAGATATTCGAAGAGCCTGAAACCACCACAGAATCCGCAGAAGCTTTGATCTCCGAAATCCAGATGAAGAAGATGCCCGGAGGAACATACGAGGTTCCTTGCACAATCAACGGTCTACCACTTAAATTCATCTTCGATACCGGAGCCAGTGATGTTACCTTATCCAGCGTAGAGGCCAATTTCATGCTCAAGAACGACTACCTGAACGAGAAGGACTTCAAAGGCTCTCGTCGATACCTTACTGCCGATGGAAGCATCGCCAATGGTGCCGTCGTGCGCATCAAAGAAGTGAAGGTGGGAGATTGTACGCTGAAGAACATTGACGCCTCCGTTATCAAAAACCAGAAGGCTCCACTGTTGTTAGGACAGTCTGTATTGGAACGCTTTGGCTCTATCACCATTGACAACCAGAACAACAAGCTCATCATCAAACACTAATAACGGCAAACAAGACCCGCCTTCTATTTGGCGTGAAAGGTAGTTGGCGGG
>OCTW011616016.1_pt1 | contig 14689 bp, 7 predicted proteins | sample 1539671 | NCBI WGS metagenome assembly OCTW01 (sample SAMN02144230, study PRJEB22623) | gut metagenome | biome: sheep rumen | host: Ovis aries | place: New Zealand
CCCCTCCCTTCCGCTCGGCATCCCGAAGGGTGACGCTTGCTACCGAAGGGACGCAAGAAGGGGAGGGGTTGGGGGTGGGGTCTGTAACTTTACTCATTCTTATATTCTTTACCAATCCCAGCTATAGTTGATCGTGAAGTGGACGCAGACGTTGACCTTGAGGAGGGTGCCCTGATGGGGATAGCGGATCTGCATGGTGACGTCGTGGGCGTCGTCCCAACACTGATACTGGTAGAGGCCGCAGTTCCAGTTCCACAGGTCCTGGAACACCTCGATGTAGACGTGGCCGTTGGCGTAGGGGCCGGGGTTGCCGTCGGCATCGAACCATCCGCCGAAGACGCCGTTGGTGCCGTTGATGCCCTCCGAGCCGTCAGTGCAGAGGGGGACGATCTCGACGGCTGCCTCGCTCAGCTGGCCCTCCGTGAGGCCCATCAGCCGCAGCACCTCTGCCTTGTCGACGTGGACCTGGGCGGTCTGTGAGTAGCCGAGGTCCCAGTCCATGGCGACGTCGACGTCCACGGTGCCGCAGACCTTGTCGTCGCCGACGGGCGTGTCGTCAGGCACGGGGATATTCTCAATCAGCGTGGTCATGAAGTCGCGGCGGTTGAGCAGCCACTGGTGCATCTTCCTGACCTCGGTGTTGAAGTTCTTGCCGACGATGGTCCAGCGGCGGTCCTCGCGCTCCGACGCGCCCCTGTTGAACTGCGACACATACTTCAGGCACTCATCCCATCCGGCGCTGACGATGGAGTCCTTGACGGCGGCCCACTGCGCCTTGTAGGCTTCGACGAAGGCTGGGCAGCCGAAGAGGTCGGTGAAGAACTGCGGCACGGCGCTGTACTGGCCGTTGCGCTTCAGGGGATTCGAGCCCATGACGGTCTCGTGATAGTCGGTGAAGAAGGTATGGCCGGTGTACATGTTGCCCCAGTCGAAGTCGTAGCCGCCGTCGAAATCCCACAGCGGACCCATGACCCACTTGCCGTCGCCGTCCTTGTGCATGTAGATGGAGCGGGGGGCCGAGAGCTCGACGTTGTAGACGAACTCCTGGATCTGCAGATACTTGATAAACGAGGGGATGTCGAGCAGCTGCTCCACCTGCCCGTAGTCGCGGTCCTTGATGGCTTGCTCCAACCGGGCAAGCTCGGTGCGGACGGAGTCGCAGGTGTGGTTGGTGAAGCGCTCGTCGTCAGGATACTTCACGCAGACGGGCATGCGATAGACCTTCGAGGTGAAGTTGTCGGCGGCATAGGGGCTCTCGGCCGGGCCGTCGTCGACGTCGAGCGAGATGAGGATGCCGCGGTCGTCGCTGACGGCCACGCGGTTCTTGCCCTGCTGCACCTGCTCGGTGAGCTGATAGAGGCCGCGATAGTCGCCGTTGAGGAAAAGCTCGACGTAGCGGGTATGGTTGGTGTAGGGCAGTCCGAGCCAGCGGCCGACGGCGAAGACATAGGTGTTCATCAGGTCGGTCACGTCGCGATAGTTGGCCAGCAGCACCCAGCTCTTGGCCTTGGCCAGTCCGAGCATCTTGTGCTTCTCGAGGAGCTTCAGGCGGTAGGGCTTCTTGTCGTACCAGAGGAAGGAGCTGTTGCCGCGGCCGCGGATCTGGGCGTCGGCCGAGAAGCTGGTGAACGCGCCGCGGGCATTGAGCGAGAGGTGGCACGGGGTGTATTCGTCGCGCGAGGTGACGTCGCTGCCGTCGTTGGTCGTGATGTAGAGCTGGAACACCTCGTAGGGGTCCTTCGTCTCCACGGCGGGCTCGTCCCCGATGGTCAGGCTGTCGATCTTGGCTCTCTCGAAGGGTACGGCCGCCCCGCTCGTGACGTTGAACAGGATCTCCGCCAGGTCGTCGCTCAGCGTCATGTCGCGGATGCTGTCGACGACCACGGGGAAGTCCCACTGGGCGCCGCGGTCGGTCATGTGGATATGCATGCGCTGCTGGGCCCCGGCGCGGTTAATGAAAAACGGACTATGAATCAAGAACAGCGCCAGCAATAGTAGCCATCGGCTTCGCATCGTCATCGTCATCATCATCACCCTCCCCCTCATCGCTCATTGTAATTGTTCATTGTACATTGTTCATTATACATTGTACATTACTCATTGACCTTCCACTCCAGGACACCGCCCGACTGGCCCTGCTGCAGCTTGGCCAGGATCTTCAGGCCGCGGGTGACGACGGGTTTGAAGTCGACGCTGTTGTAGCAGTCCTTGCTGACGGTGAAGGGTGTGTGCTCCTCCACCTCGCGCCACTGGCCGTCCTGAGTCTTGTAGTAGAGGGTCCACGACTCCGGCACGCGGAACGAGCCGTCGTAGTGGTCGAAGTCGAGCCAGTAGACCTGCACGTTGCTCACCGTGTAGTCGCGGTCGAACTCGTAGCTGATGGCCTCCGTCGTGCCGCGCTTCAGCCACCAGTAGTGGTAAGGCTTGCTCGTGTCCGACGACGCGCGGGGCTCCCACTGGTCGTTGACGCCTCCGGCCCAGCCGTCGGTGGGGGCCGTCTCGGGAGCATCGTTCTGGATGGGTCCGCGGTTGCTGAAGGTCTGGGCGCGGGATGCGATGGTCTCCTCGGGCGTCGGCACGGTCTCGACGGGCGTGCCGGCTATCCACACCTCCATGGCCTGCGCCCCGCGGTTGTTCCATGTGGAATAGGGGATGGCGCGCAGCGTGGTCTTCACCACCTCGCCCGAGCGCTCCACCTTGCGGGCCTCGCCGTCGAGGACGACGACGCCGCCCAGCAGGTCAGGCTCGAAGTGGGCCGTCAGGGCCGATGCGTCGAGCAGGTATTTGTCGAAGATGGTATTGTCAGGCTGGTCGCTGGCTTCCAGGCAATAGACGACGGGTCCGCGCTCCAGGGCCACCTTGCCGCGCAGGTCGGCGGCATTGTCGTTGGCCACGATGCGGCGCACCTCCATCGGCAGGTCGAGCTCGATGACGTCGCCCCGCTTCCAACGGCGGCTGATGGTGTAGTAGTCGTGGTTCTCGGGCTTGAAGCTCTCGCCGTTGACGCTGATGCTGTAGGGCTTGGCGCGGTCGGCATAGCGGTAGAGGTTGTTGTTCGTGGGCGAGGCCTTCAGCCACGAGGGGATGCGCAGCTTGATGGCGAAGCGTCCGCCGCCCTTCTTCACCGTGATGCGCACCTTGCCGTCCCAGGGGTAGGCGGTCGTCTGTTCCAGCTCGACCTTACCCACGCGGGCCGTGCCCTGGGCATAGAGGTTGACGTAGATGTCGTCGCCCTCGGTGGCATAGATGTAGTTAGGCACGGAGGCGATGAAGCGCGTCACGTTGCCCGGACAGCAGGCACAGCCGAACCATCGCTGGCGCTCGTGCTCGCCGCTGCTCTCGAGGGGGTTGTCGTAGAAGAAGCGGTCGCCGGAGAGCGACACGCCGCTCAACACATTATTATATAATGCCCGCTCGACGACGTCGACGTATTTCGACTCGCCCGTGGCCAGGAACATGCGGTGGTTCCAGTAGACATTGGCGATGGCGGCGCACGTCTCGCAGTAGGCCGTGTGGGAGTTCAGCTCATAGTTGGGGCCGAAGCCCTCGCCCTGGGCACGGCTGCCGATGCCGCCGGTGATGAAGAGCTTCTTCGACGACATGTTCTGCCAGATGCGCTCCAGGGCCCGGCTGTAGGCCGTGTCGCCCGTCAGCGCTGCCACGTCGGCCACGCCGCTGTAGAGGTAGCCGGCGCGCACGGCATGGCCCACGATCTCCTCCTGCTGGAGGATGGGCATGTGGTCCTGCGAGTATTCGCTGGGATGATGGCCGTCGGTGCAGCGGCCCGTCTCCTCGACGAAGTAGCGGGCGCCGTCGAGATACTTGCGGTCGCCGGTCACCTTATAGAGCTTGCAGAGCGCCATCTCGATGATGGGGTGGCCGCCGGGGCGGTGGATCTGTCCCTCGTTCGGCCCGAAGGTCTTGCAGACGAGGTCGGCATTCTTGATGGCCACGTTGAGGAAGTTCTTCTTGCCCGTGGCGCGATAGTGGGCCACGGCGCTCTCGATGAGGTGGCCCGAGTTGTAGAGCTCGTGTGAGTTGATCTTCTCCCACTTCGACCGTCCCCACCAGCCCGAGAGGCGGTAGCACTTGTTGGTGACGCAGGTGGTCAGGTAGCCGTCGGGCTCCTGTGCCCGGGCGATGAGGTTGATGACCGAGTCGAGATAGTGGTCGAGACGCTGGTCGTAGTGGACGGCCAGCGAGTAGCTGGCACCCTCGATGACCTTATAGGGGTCGGTGTCGTCGAAGGAGAAGTCGCCCTTGTGCTCACCCTCGATGAGCCCCGCGGCCAGTGCGAAGTTGTCGAAGCGTCCGTTCTTCTCGCACTCGCGGAAGGCCGACGGGATGCTGACGGTGCGGTTCACCTCGATGCGCGGTGCCCAGAAGGCGTCGTCGAGGTGCACCCGCGTGAAGGGCACCTCCTGTATCTGTGCCTGCATGGCCAGCGCGGCGACCACGCCGGCACAGGCCGTTAGGAATCTCTGTTGGTTCATCTTCTTTTGTTGTTTGTTTGGTTAGTTTGGTGCAAATTTACTAATTATATAAGAGAAATGATAAAAGAATCGTCCATTTGTACAATTTTTGCATGTTTTTTAAAGGAAAATGCTTAACTTTGTGGCTCGTACTAATAATTATCAGACCGATGAAACATGTCAGACTACTAACGCTCTGCCTACTGCTTTCACTGACAGGCAGCGTCGCCAACGGGGCGAAGAGCTACACCCGCAAGTCGCCCAACGGCCGCATCACGGCCACGGTCAGCGACCACCGCCGCATCGACGTCGCCCTCGACGGACGCCAGCTCGTCAGCATCGACGCCGCACTGAACGGTCTGCGGCCCGAGGTGCGCGTCTATGACGAGGGCGTGGCCTATCGCTTCACGACGAAGGAGAAGGGCGAGACCATCGTCCGCAACGAGGTGGCCGAGTTCCGCTTCCCTGCCGGCGTGAAGGCGTGGCTGGCCTATAGCACGAACAAGGAGAAGCCGTTCGCCATGGCCTTCCAGAACACCTACAGCGTGACCGCGCTCAGCGACACCGTCGCCACCGACCAACTGGCCTTCCTGCCCGCCACGGTCGATGTGGGCGGCGGCACGAAGGTGACCATCCTCGAGAGCGACCTGCGCAGCTATCCCGGCATGTTCCTGCGGCCCGGGCGGTCGACGCTAACCGCCGTCTTCCCCCCCTACCCCAAGCGGATGGACTACTACCGGTGGCGCGGCATGTCGTATGTGGCCGAGGCTGAGGACTATATAGCCAAGAGTAGCGGGCCACGCACCTACCCCTGGCGCATCGTGGCCATCACCGACGACGACCGCCAGATGCCTGTCTGCCCGCTGGTCAGCCGGCTGGCCGAGCCCAGCCGCATCGCCGACACGTCGTGGATCCGTCCCGGCAAGGTGGCCTGGGACTGGTGGAACGACTGGAACCTGCGGGGCGTCGACTTCCTCGCCGGCATCAACACCGCGACCTATCGCTATTATATCGACTTCGCCGCACGCTACGGCCTGCCCTACGTCATCCTCGACGAGGGCTGGTACGACTCCTCGCGCGGCGACCTGATGCACCCCATCGCAGCCATCGACCTCGAGCAGCTCATCGACTACGGGCGCCAGAAGGGCGTCGGCATCGTCCTCTGGACCGTCTTCAACGTGCTCGACGAGCACCTCCAGGAGGCCTGCGCTAAGTATGCGGCCATGGGCGCCAAGGGCTTCAAGGTCGACTTCCTCGACCGCAACGACCAGACGGCCGTCGAGATGGCCGAGCGCATTGCCGACGCCTGTGCGCAGCATCGGCTCATCCTGGACTATCATGGTTTCTACACGCCCACCGGACTCGACGTCACCTATCCCAACATCCTCAACTATGAGGCCGTCTTCGGCATGGAGGAGTGCCGATGGGCCAAGAAGACGACCGACATGCCCCTCTACGACGTGACGTTCCCCTTCATCCGCGGCATGGCCGGGCCCGTCGACTTCACGCCGGGCGCCATGCGCAACGGCACGCGCAGCAACTGGACCGAGTGCTACGAGAAGCCCGTCAGCATGGGCACCCGCTGCCATCAGGCCGCCTGCTACGTCGTCCACCGCTCGCCCTTCACGATGCTCTGCGACGCCCCGACCAGCTACGAGCAGGAGCCTGACTACACCCGATTCATCGCCTCGGTGCCCGACGTGTGGGACGAGGCGCGCGTCCTGCAGGGCGAGATGGGCAAGTACATCGTCGTGGCCCGCCGCAAGGGCAGCACATGGTACGTCGCCGGACAGACCAACTGGGACGCCCGCGACGTGACGCTCGCCCTCGACTTCCTCGGCTCGGGCTCATGGCAGGCCACCCTGCTCACCGACGGCATCAACGCCAACCACAACGCCGAGGACTACCGCTTCACCCACGCGAAGCTGACCCCCGCCGACCGCCTGCCGCTCAGCATGGCCTCCGGCGGCGGCTTCGTCGTCAAACTGGAACAATCATAAAAACAAAAACCCTATAGCACAATGAAAAGAATCATGACCCTCGCGCTGACCGCAGGCCTGGCCCTCACCGTCAGCGCAGCCAAACAGCAGCCGGCACAAAGCGGCTACCCCATCACCCCCGTCTCGTTTACGGCCGTCAAGGTTGCCCCCGGCACGTTCTGGGGCCAGCGACTCGAAGCCTCGCGCAAAGTGACCATCCCCCTCGCCTTCTCGAAATGCGAGAGCGAAGGGCGCTATCGCAACTTCGAGAACGCGGCCGCACACCTGAAGGACCCCTCAAAGGTGTTCAAGGTCAACGGCGTCGGCTACTCCTTCGACGACACCGACCCCTACAAGACGCTCGAGGGCGCGGCCTACATCCTGCAGACCTATCCCGACAAGAAGCTCGAGGCCTACTGCGACTCGGTCATCGACATCATCGGCTCGGCACAGGAGCCCGACGGCTACCTCTACACCGCACGCACGCAGAACCCCGCCAACCCGCACCACTGGGCCGGCGACCGCCGATGGGTGAAGGAGGAGGACCTCTCGCACGAGCTCTACAACCTGGGCCACATGATTGAGGGCGCCGTGGCCTACTGGCAGGCGACGGGCAAGCGCAAGTTCCTCGACATCGCCCGCCGCTATGCCGACTGCGTCTGCCGCGAGGTGGGCCCGCAGCCCGGCCAGACCTGCGTCGTGCCCGGCCATCAGATAGCCGAGATGGCGCTGGCCAGGCTCTATCTGGCCACGGGCGAGAAGAAATACCTCGACGAGGCGAAGTTCTTCCTCGACTATCGCGGCAAGACGACCATCACCCACGACTACTCGCAGGCCCACAAGCCCGTCGTCGAGCAGGACGAGGCCGTCGGACATGCCGTCCGCGCCGCCTACATGTATGCCGGCATGGCCGACGTGGCCGCGCTGACCGGCGACCAGGACTACGTCAAGGCCATCGACGCCATCTGGGACAACATCGTCTCGAAGAAGCTATACATCACCGGCGGCATCGGCGCCACGGCCAGCGGCGAGGCCTTCGGCAAGAACTACGAGCTGCCCAACATGTCGGCCTACTGCGAGACGTGCGCCGCCATCGGCAATGTCTACGTCAACTACCGCCTGTTCCTGCTCCACGGCGAGGCGAAATACTACGACGTGCTGGAGCGCACCCTCTACAACGGGCTCATCAGCGGCGTCTCCCTCGAGGGCAACGGCTTCTTCTATCCCAACCCCCTCGAGTCGATGGGACAGCACCAGCGCCAGGCTTGGTTCGGCTGCGCCTGCTGTCCGTCGAACATCTGCCGCTTCATCCCCTCGCTGCCGGGCTATGTCTATGCCGTCAAGGACCGCAACGTCTACGTCAACCTGTTCCTCTCGAACAAGGGCAGCCTGAAGGTGGGCGGCAAGAAGCTGACGCTCAGCCAGACGACGGACTATCCCTGGAACGGCGACATCACCATCAACGTCGACCAGAACGCCGCCGGACAGTTTGCCATGAAGATCCGCATCCCCGGATGGGTGCGCAACCAGCCGGTCCCCTCCAACCTCTATCAATACACTGACAACAAGCGCCCGACGGCCTCCTGTCAGGTGAACGGCAACACCGTTGCCGTTACCCCCGGCGCCGACGGCTACCTGACCATCGACCGCCGCTGGAAGAAGGGCGACCGCGTCCAGATCCACTTCGACATGGAGCCGCGCACCGTCCGCGCCAACAACCGCGTGGCGGCCGACCGCGGCATGGTCAGCATCGAGCGCGGACCGCTGGTCTACTGCGCCGAGCATCCCGACAACAGCTTCGACGTGATGAGCGCCCTCATCAACCAGGCGCCGCAGTTCCAGCTGGGCCAAGGCGAGATTGCCGGCACGCCCGTCGTCACGCTCACGACCGACGCCCAGACGCTCCACTTCAACAAGCAGGGCCGGCTGGAGACGCAGGACCAGCGCCTGACGCTCATCCCATACTATGCCTGGTGCCATCGCGGCAGCGGCAAGATGCGCGTATGGCTGCCGCAGGACCTCAACGCCACCACCCCCTCGCAGCCCGCCACACTGGCCAGCGAGAGCCGCGTGACGAGCTCGTCGCAGGTGCCCGCCCTGTCGGCCATCAACGACCGTCTGGTGCCGAAGGACGAGAACGACCGCTCGGTGCCCTACACCCACTGGTGGCCTAAGAAGGCCGTGACGGAGTGGCTCGGCTATGAGTTCCCGCAGGAGAGCACCGTCCAGTCGGCCACCGTCTACTGGTTCGACGACCGTCCCTGGGGCGGCTGCCGCGTGCCTAAGTCATGGCGCATCCTCTATCAGGACGCTCAGGGACAGTGGCAGCCCGTCAGCGGCGCCGACGCCTACCCGACCGACCTGGGTGCTGCCTGCACCGTCAACTTCGACCCCGTCAAGACCCGCGCCGTCCGCCTGGAGGTCGTCCTGCCAGATGAGTTCGCCACCGGACTGTATGAGTGGATCGTGAAGTAGAGTCATGGGAGTTTGGGAGTTTAGAAGTTTTGGAGTTTAGGAGTTTAGACGTTAGTATTGAGCCATAGCAAGCAGCGAAAAGACTATCGTCTAAACTCCTAAACTCCCAAACTCCTAAACTCCCTCAAAAAACAAGAAATGGCCCTTTTCGATAGTAATATAGGGGTATATTACCTTCGAAAAGGGCCATTTCTTTGTTTTTGTCCTGTCCGATCAGACGACGACGCTGACCGCCAGACGGGCGGCGTCGAACGTGACGCCGGGGGTGCGCTCGACGAATCGCGACAGCACACCCTGGCGGGCCAAGGCGCGGGGCTCGCCGATGTGGAGGCGGCCGGGCTCCATAAGCCACAGCACGTCGGCCACCTGCAGGGCCAGCTCCAGGTCGTGGGTGGAGAGGAAGACGGTCTTGCGGGCCTCGCGGCTGATGCGTCGCAGCAGCAGCAGCATCTCCACCTTCGAGGGATAGTCGAGGAAGGCCGTCGGCTCGTCGAGATAGACGACGGGCGTCTGCTGGGCCAGCGCCTTGGCAATCATGACCTTCTGGCGCTCGCCGTCGCTGAGCGTCGAGACGAGGCGCTCCTCAAGCGACTCGATGTCGACCAGGCGGAGGGCCTCGCTGACCACCTGCTCGTCGTCGGCCGACAGTCGGCCCCAGAAGCCCGTGTAGGGCGAGCGGCCCAGGCTGACCATCTCGCGGGCCGTCATCTGCTGCACGTCGGGCCGCTCGGTCAGCACGACGCCAATCATGCGGGCCAGCTCGCGGTCGGTGTAGCTGTCGAGCTCGCGGCCGCCGATGGTGATGCTGCCCGCGAGCTTGGGCTGAAATCCTGAGAGGGTGCGCAGCAGGGTCGACTTGCCGATGCCGTTCTGTCCGAGCAGGCAGGTCAGCTCGCCGCTGTTGATCGTGGCGTCAAGGTGCTCGGCGACGACCTTGGTGCCTTTCTTTGTCTGATAGCCGATGCTGAGGTCGGTGAGGGTTACCATTTTTTTCTTTTTGTTGTTATGTCGAAATTTCGTTATATCGTTATTTCGAGATTTCGTTATTCCGAGATTCCGTTATTTCGTTATTCCGGAATTTCGTTATAACGAGATTCCCGGGATTCCCCGGGGTGGAATTATTTCACGATTTTCTTTCCCTGCTGGATGATGATGCCGCGGCGGGCCGGGGCGGCGGCGCGGCCCTGCAGGTCGTAAGCCTGAGGGGCGGAGGCGGCGCTGACGCTGCTCACTGACTGCGGCTCAGCCTCCGGACTGACGACGAAGACGAAGCGGCGGGTCATGCGGCTGCCCGACTGCTCATCGAAGACGCCGACGTTGAGCCACCGCACCAGCGGCAGCGCGGGCGCGACGCGCAGCTGGCGGCCCTCGTAGCTGTAGACGAAGCCGTCGCGCAGGTGCTCGTCGGTGTCCTCGGGCGTGAAGTCGACATAGCCGGCGAAGTAGGGCGCGAGGTCGATGACGAGCTCGTCGCCGGGGCGCACGGCAAAGTGGGGATGGGCCATCACCTCGAGGAAGTCCTCCAGGTTGGTGTAGCCGTTCTGGTCAAGGTCGCCGTTATGGTCGGGCGTGGCGGGGTCGGAGCCCGTCGTGCGCTCCCACCAGTCGGGCATGCCGTCGCGGTCGGTGTCGTAGTCGTCGGCGCGGAAGGCCTCGGTGATGTTCAGGTTGAGGAAGCCCTCGGCGTCGGTCTCGCGGTCGATGAGCCCCTTCTTGTGCGACTTGCAGCCCGTGGTCGACGTGGTGCCCGTGAGGGTCTCGCGGACGATGCGTGCGTCGTGGCCGCTGAGCTCGGGCTGGTTGCAGCCCACGTCGCTGAGCACGTTCTGATAGGCCTGCCCGGCCGTCTCCACCGTGGCATAGCTGCGGAAGAAGGGCTCACGGACAAAGACGTCCCACGAGAGTTGCTGGCCGCCCGAGAGGGTGTACTTATAAGTATTGTTGAGGGCGTCGGGCGTCCGCGTGCCATTGAGATTCTCGCGGATGTTGCCGCTGACGTAGTAGGCCTGCGTGCCCGTGCCGGTGCCCTCGATCTGAGCGTCGAGCAGGATGGTCTTGGTCGTGGCAGGGCCCATCTTGTAGTAGTTGGCGACAAACTGTCCCTCGTGGGTGCCGCCGTCAGTGGCGCGCGAGCCCCAGTTGTAGACCACGTTATTAAACACATCGTGATGGCCGTCGTAGGCTCCCTGGCCGTCGAGTCCGCCCGAGAGGCTCCAGTTGCGCCCCTCGTTGTGGGCCAGCAGGTTGTGATGGAACGACGAGCCGAGGGCGCCCTGCTCGCCGCCGCCGATGGTGGCCGCGAAGCCGTGGGCCTTGCCGGCCTCATAGTTCGGGTGGTCGGCAATGTTGAGGGCCTCGCTGATGATGGTGCGCTGCAGGGTGATGTGCTTCGCATTGCGCGACGAGAAGCCCTCGTCGACGGTCCACGCGATGGAGCAGTGGTCCATGATGGCATGGTCGGCGCCGGCCATGCCCATCCCGTCGAGGCCGCGGCTCGTGTCGCCGTTGTGATAGCCCAGGTGGAGGCGGAGGAAGCGGGTGATGCAGTCGGACGCCATGCCCAAGGGCGCACCGGTGATGACGATGCCCTGGGCGGGGGCCGTCTGTCCGGCGATGGTGACGTAGGGGTCGCTGCAGCTGAGCCGCGCCTTGAGGTCGATGCGGCCGCCGACGTCGAAGATGACGGTGCGGGGACCCTTGGCGGTGGTCAGTGCCCAGCGCAGCGTGCCGGGCTCCGGGGCGAAGGGATCGTCGTCGAGCGACGTGACGTGGACCACCGTGCCGCCGCGTCCGCCGATGGCGAAGCGGCCGTAGCCCTCAGCGTCGGGGAAGGCGAGCCGGCGCGGGCGGAAGGCCCACGTGTCGCCCTCGTAGACGGTGCCGTCGGCCGTCTCCTCATCGACGCGCCAGTAGTAGACGTTCATCGGCGAGAGGTCGTGCTGCTTCAGGTTCGTGCCCAATGTCGTGGCATAGCGCTTCAGGCTGTCGGGCGACGTGCCGACGTAGACGTGATGGCGGACGGCCGTCGCAGCCCCCGTCCACTCCAGCGTCGTGACGCCCGCCTCGCCGCAGTCGGCATGCCAGTCCTGGTCGGCAGGATAAGGGTCGGAGGCCGTCGTCAGCGGGTTGGGGCGGTCGAAGACGAGGGCGTCGACGAACAGCGACGTCGTGCGGTAGCCCTGCGTATAGTCGACAGCCGGGTCGGGCTGGGTGCGCCAGACGATGCTGACGGGCCGCCCCCCGGTGGCCGTGAAGCGCACGTACGACTGGCCGCTGGCGGTCGTCGTATGGGCGCGGTTGGTCTGGGCGACACCTTCGAGCTGGAGCTCGCCGTCGACGTAGACGTTGATCCGCGGCCCGTCGTAGCCCGAGGGATTATTATGATAGGCCAGCAGCGAGTGCTCGCCGGGCGTGAGACCGCTGACGGTGAGCACGAGGCCCACCTCGCCCGCCTGCAACTGCGGCGTGTTGCCGTCGGCATCGAGGCCGTAGACGCCGACGCCGTCGCTGACGAGCTTCGAATACTTGTTCACGCCGTCCTTCCACCACTCGCCCTTCAGTGTGCGGCCGGCCGCCGCGCCCTCGAGGCCCAAGGTGAGGGTCAGCCCGCCGACCTCGGTCGTGGCCTCGGCCTGCGTGCCGATGGTCCACGCCGTGAAGCCCGTCTCGGTGCGGTTCTGCGAGTTATTGATGTCGATGCGCTGGGCGCTGCTGCTGACGGCGGCCGCCAGCAGCATGGTCATGACGTAAAAGCGGTTCATAAGCATGGGCATGATTAGTTTTAGGCTGCAAAAATACGAAAAAAGCTTGATATTGCCGTCACATTTTGGGAAGATTAACGCTCCGCGGCTTTGTCGTCTCGCAGAATCTGTGTACTTTTGCCTGCAATATGAACGAATGGCACGAACTACACTCGCAGCAGCCCCGCCCCACGGCGATGAACGATCCCTTCTGCTACGAGCCTCACCCCATGTGCGTCGAGGCGGCCGAGGCCGTCGTGGCGCACGTCAAGACACTCACCGACTGGCACGACGAGGTCAGCCAGGGCAAGATGTTCGGCGTGCTCATCTGCGAGGATGCCGACGGTCGGCTGGGATTCCTGGCGGCCTACAGCGGGCAGATCGGGGGGCGCGCCGACTGGCCGTGGTTTGTGCCGGCCGTCTTCGACTACCTGCAGCCCGACGGCTATTTCAAGCAGGAGGAGGCCCGCATCACGCTGCTCAACCATAGGCTGGCCGAGCTCGAATGTGCCGATGATTACGTGTCTTTAAAGTCGCAGTTAGCCCGCTTGAGGGAGCAGGCGGACCGCGAGATTGACGACTATAAGGCCATGATGCGCGAGGCCAAGGCCCGCCGCGACGCCATTCGCGAGCAGGCGAGCAGTCCTGACCTCATCCGCGAGAGTCAATACCAGAAGGCGGAGCTGCGCAGACGGAAACAGCGATGGCGCATGACGATAGCGCAGGCGGAGGCTGATGTGCTGTCGATTCAGGGCGAGATGGACCGGCTGAAGCACGAGCGCAGCCAGCGCAGCGACGCCCTGCAGCGATGGCTCTTCGACCAGTTCCGGATGCTCAACGCGCGGGGCGAGCGCCGCACGCTGACCGAGATCTTCGCCCCATCGCTGCCTCCGGCCGGCTCGGGCGAGTGCTGCGCGCCGCGCCTGTTGCAATATGCCTACAGCCACGGGCTGCGGCCCCTGCAGATAGCCGAGTTCTGGCAGGGCCGCTCGCCGCGCATGGAGATCCGCCACGAGGGCCAGTTCTATACGGCCTGCCGCGGCAAGTGTAAGCCCATCCTCGAGTGGATGCTGGGAGGGGAAGGTGGAAGGTTGAAGGTTGAAGGAGGAGGGGTCGGCTTCGCCGAGGATGAAGGACAAAGGATGAAGGACGAAGGACATCAACCATCAACCTTCAACCCTCAACCTTCAACCTTCAACCTCGGCGCAGCCGACACATCAACCTTCAACCTTCAACCTTCCACCTTTAAAAACCCTCAACCTTCAACCCTCACGCTCGACCGCGACATCATCGTCGTCGACAAGCCATCGGGGCTGCTGTCGGTGCCGGGGAAGGGCGAGGCGGCGTCTTTGGAGAGCCTGCTGAACGAGCGCTATGGCGAGATATACATGGTCCATCGGCTTGACATGGACACGTCGGGACTGATGGTCGTGGCGCGCAGCCGTGCGGCCTACCACCACCTGCAGCGGCAGTTTCTTGAGCGCACGGTCAGCAAGCAATACATCGCTCTCGTCGACGGCATCATCACCCACGGCGGCACCATCCGACTGCCCCTGCGTCCCGACCTCGACGACCGTCCCCGCCAGCTCGTCGACTACACCTACGGCAAGGAGGCCACGACCGACTATGAGCCTATCGCACAGCGCCCCGACGGCCGCACCCTCCTCCGGCTGACGCCCCACACGGGCCGCACCCACCAGCTGCGCGTCCATTGCGCCCACGCCGACGGACTGGCCGCCCCCATCGTCGGCGACCGCCTCTACGGCCACCCGTCCGCCCAGCGCCTCTGCCTGCACGCCGCCAGCCTCACCTTCGTCCATCCCACGACGGGCGAGCTGATGCGATTCACGTCTGATGCGCCGTTTTAAGGGGGCTATCTTTTTGGGGGGATACCTGAGAAGTGTTGCTGGGAGTTGAGACAACCATTGTTAAAAGTTAGAGACCCCACCCCCAACCCCTCCCCTTGAAGGGAGGGGAGTAGCTGCGCCGTCATTCCCGTCGGGCAGTGCGCCAGCCCCTCCTC
>OCTW011540198.1_pt1 | contig 14687 bp, 12 predicted proteins | sample 1539671 | NCBI WGS metagenome assembly OCTW01 (sample SAMN02144230, study PRJEB22623) | gut metagenome | biome: sheep rumen | host: Ovis aries | place: New Zealand
AAGGCTAGACGTGCACAGCACGATCAGGCAGCGCGTCAGCGTATGATCAACAATGCCAAGTGGGATCGTGATCGTTACCTGCGCAACCGCAGGGAGTTCATCAATGCTCACAAGAGCAAGTACGGTAAGTTCCTTCTGTGGCTCAAGGATCTCAACCCGTTCGGTTCCAAACCAGATGAAGTTGAGACGACCTTCGAACAGGTCAAGGAGGCGATCGTCCCTGCTTCTTCTGACGAGCTGAAGAAGTCCTTCGCTATCGCCAACGCATACTGCGATAGACTGCAGGCAGTTGGTCAGATGTCCAAGGCAGAGCAGCTCCAGAGTGTCAAGGACACCATCGCGTACCAGTTGACTCTTGCTCAGCATGGGTTCAACAAGTACCTAACTGAAGCGGATGCGTTGAAGTTCCTCCTGCGTGCTAACCGTGGTGTCAACATCGAGTTCCTCAGGTACTTCGGTGGTGTCATCCCTAAGGATGTTGTTGCTAAGAAACTCGAAGCTGACAAGCTTTGCATCTTCGACAACTATGTCGTCATGCACTATGACAGTGCGAACGACATCTTCCGCAGGAACGCTGTTGAGAACATAGAGCAGGAGCGTCAGCGTCGTAGGGATCCGATCCTTTTCGGTATGATCTACGGATGTCGCAAGCTGTTCTATATTGCTGATTGGACAACTCCAGAGGATGATCTCACCTACGAAGTAGTTGAGAAGATCGTCGGTGGTAACCTCTATCCGACCGAGTACGAAACCCAAGTTCTCGGAGATGAGGAAGTCCAGGATGCTATGGACAAGATGCTGCACGATATGGATGCTATCCAGAATTCGTTGACTCCTCTGAATCTCGATTAAAGTGCCATGCCTACCTAGACTCCAGAGATGGAGTCTAGGTGGGTTCCTCTTCTCATTCATTTTTGTTTTATTTGGCATGTATCTATTTTTTGGCTTAGAAAATTTAAAGGAGAAATTGTCATGGAAGAGACTACTCAAAAGAATGACAAGTCCAAGCAGCGCATGAAGAAAGCCTGGGAGATAACCAAGATCGTGGGTTGGTTCTTAGGTAGTCTGGTAACGATGGCGGTGTTCGGGACTCCTATTCTCACAGAAGAGGAATTGAAGAAGGAAGAAGAGGAAGAGGCTCGTAGGAAAGCTAAGGAAGAAAGAGAACGTCAAGAGCGTGATGAGGCTGAACGCATTCGTCGTGCTAGTCTGACTCCTGAACAACGCAAGATCGAGGATCTTGAGAAAGAACTCGCAAGAACCAACGCACGCTGCGATTCATTGCAGAACAAGATCAATAGACAAGACGAGGTCATTGATCAACAGCAGCGTGAGAACAGAGACATGGACTATGAGATCAGAAAGATGAAGGGAGATGTATACTAATGAACTTCTGGCCACCTTGGAGAATATGTGACATAGCCAACGGACCTGGCTGCAGAGTCACATTGTTCGTCAGCGGTTGTCGCATCCACTGCAAAGGATGCTTCAACTACAAATGCTGGGATTTCAAGTCTGGAGAACTCTTCACGGATGATCATCTCCAGAAGCTTCTGGATAGTGCTGACTTCGATCACATCTCTGGTCTGTCTATCCTAGGTGGAGAACCTATGGATGTGGACAATCAAGAAGAAGTCTCGAAGATCGTGCTTGCGTTCCGTAAACGTTTTCCGACCAAAAACATATGGGTTTTCACGGGGTATGTTCTCGAAAAGGACTTAGATCCTGGCCGTCCAATGTACACCCACTACACCCCAATTATCATGGACAACATCGATGTTCTGGTTGATGGACCGTTCATCGCAGCTGAGAAGGATATAACCCTCAAGTTCAGAGGTAGCAGGAACCAACGAATCATCCATCTTAAGGACGGTGTTCCAGAAAGGATAGAACAATGAGTAAACTTAAACCTGATGACAAGTGCAACATAGTGTTCGTTGGCACTGTCGATAAGTTCGAGAACTTCGACAAACGTATAACTACCAAACATGCTGTGTCCTTCGACTCTGCTTGGAAACCGATCCATTGGTACGAGTCGTACGATGACAACATGGGTCCTCTCAACTCCAGTATGCTGCTGGTGTATCCCAAGGGGTTCGTCACAGTCGATGTCAATTGGGGACCGCCTTCGTTCAAGAGCAAAGAAGAACTGGCTAACTTCATTGCCAGCACGATCAAGCTTGAGCTTATCAGTGGAACGAAGACTGGATTGCAGATCGAGAAGATAGGCAACTTCAGATACAGCGATCTGTTGAGTTCTGACATCTACAACAGTGTGATGACCAAGGTCGTCAACAACATGATGATACACAACAAGACGATGGCTGATATGATGAGAGCTCATGATGTTCCAGACTGGTTCTTCCCGATCTATCTTGATCGGATGCAGTCTCGCAAACCTCTCATTATAACTCAGGAAGAGCTCAATCAACGAGATTTCTAAAAAGAAAAGATCAGAGATGGTTGTTCCCTTTGAGGAACAACCATCTCGTGATGTATGTGTATCAAGCGACCATGAAGTGCAGATACATGCGAGTGTGTCCACCACCTATCTTGGCGTAGCCTTTATCACCGTGGAACCCATGACGAGTTCGTGGGAGATAGAAACATTCAGCGTCGTTGGTGGCATCGATGACATAGTACCATGCTTCACCGATACTTTCGTCGTCGATGATTGCATTGAGAGCACTTATGTAACCAGTTGTGGTGATCTTGTGACCATCTGGTGCAAGATAGTACTTGATCTCCTTGGTCGTTCCATTGCTCAGTGTGTATACGTCCGATCTAAGACCGTCACCAACAGCAAGGTCGTAATCCTTCTTAAGATGCTTGAATACTTCCTCGTATGCGTAGGCTTTACCAGGCACTGAAGCTCCACCATTGGTGTAGTAGATCGTTCCGTCGACTAGAGACCCATCGTTATTGAACGTGGTGACTTTGACGTACTCATCTCCAGGCTTGGTGTACAACACAACATCTGTAGGTGCAGCGTAACGAACCGTACAGTTCGCCCAACCACCACTTGAAGAACCAGACACAGCAATTGTGGAGTTCTCTGGAAGATCGTACACAACTGCATTAGTGAACGCTGCTTTCTGACCACACGGAGTGTAGTGCACTATAGTGTCGCCACCGTTAGGTGTTATACCCAAGTACATCGAAGTTGCATGGTGAGAAGTTCTACCACTCACAGAGGTGACAGTGTACCTGCCAGCCTTCTTGACAGTGAAGTTGTGACGACCTCCAACCACTCCATTGTAGACCACATTACCAGTTCCATCTACAGTGGCAGTGCCATTGAGAGGATTGCAGAACATGCATTGATATGTGTAAGCTGCAGCGTCAGAACCTTTGTCAATGTACTTATCAATCAGGTACTTGCCAGCGTACTTGATGGGAGTTGTGATGTCACCATCGGTTACGCTGTATTCCATAGCAGGAACACACTTGGGATCGGAGCTGATGTAATCAAGCCACACTGGTGTGAATAGAGGCATGTTGCCCACTCCACCAGATATAGCACCTCCACCTGATCCTCCACCTTCAGGAGCTTTGATGAAGAAGTAGCTACCATCAGGCATCGTTACTTTAGCAATGTTGACAGTTCCAGTTCCGACAGGAGAGATCTGAATTTGTTCAATTGGATTAGATTGAACGAGCCTACCATCTTTGATGTAAATACACCTGATCGTACCGTCCTCATCGCATCCGAGATTGAAGTCTCCAGGGATCTCTTGTATGACACGATCTTTAACTAGAAGAAGCTTGAGACCAGTCTCACCATCCACGACCGAGGAGCCACCTACATTATCCGACTTAACTATCGGAACTCCAGGTGGAAGCACTCCACTGAACGGCTTCCTTAACATTGGTATGTTGGTCTTCGAAGTAGAATCTGTTAACATCGGATTCTCCTTTTCGTATTGAAATTTTAACGCATAAGATGGCGGTAAATCCAGTAGATCGAGTACCGATCAACTACATATTTTGATCTCCTCAACAGGGAAGATCAAGGAGGTTAAAAATGAAGAAACTGATTGCGCTAACTGGACTGGCTACGATGATGCTTACTATGACTGGATGTTTCTCTGTTGTGCGACTCCCTGCGCCGCACAACGAATGGTACACTGAAGACGGTGAACGACATGTCGACTACTATGAGTCGATGATACGTGGTCTTCAGCAAGACTGTCCTGAAGTGCGTGGTCTGTACCCAACTATCAAGATGCGTGTACGTGCCACGAGGATGATGTACGAGCCGATCACTCCCGATCTCACTGGAGAGGAACTGTACCGTCGTAGGATGGCACGCAACTGGGGATGGATACCTCTCACTGTGATATGGATAACTTCTCCTATCGATGCAGTGGTGGACACTATCGCGATACCGTGGGACTGGTAGGATCAACAACTTCTACCTTTCACAATAACACAAAGTAAAGAAGGCCAAGGGTCGGACTCCTCTTGCGAGGAGCCCGGCCCGAGGTTGCATCATTGTTCTATCTGGCACTTAAGCCAAAATATTCCACTGTTATCCAGCGGAATGATTAGGCACCCGCCTCTTCAGTTCCGTTGACCGTCAGCGAACCAGCACCGGTCATGTTGACCGCGCTCGTACCAACGACGTCGATCATAGCGCCGATGACGTTGGTCGGGATGAGCAGTTCGCGGGTGACCGAGAACATGCGGTTGAACGCCGCACCACCCTCGGATCCGATCGGGAAGGTACCAACGAGAGTACCCTGGTCCCAGTCCTGGCCGAAGTTGAGAACGGACGTAGGAGCCGACGCGAGGTGCGGAACGAGGATGATCTTCGACTCAACAACGCGGTTGTTGGTCGTGATGATCTCCAGGCGGACACCGTTGTCGAGAACGACGACGTGCTCAACACCACCGGTGCCAGCTTCGTCGTTGTCCAGGTTAGCATGATAGTGCTTCATCTGGAACAGGTTGCCGAGGATCTCAGGCGAGGTGATCACACGGAACACCACCTTAGCTCCGCCGGAAAGCTGCTCGCGATAGAGCGACTTGGCGATGATGCCAGAAGTGATACGGTTGAAGTACTGACGGACGTACTGCTTGATGTCGCCAGACATATCGCCAGCGCGGACACCATACAGACCCGACATGTCGAGCGTGTTCATGTACACGTAGGGGTTGACGCAGTTGCCAGCGGCGTACGTCGCAGCGAGCTGCATCTGGCCCTCACGATCGTTCGCGAACGCGAGGTTCTGATCGTGCACCGAGCGCATGACTTCCATGACGATGTCGAGGTTGTTCGCATCGCGGCCGAGCATCTCGAGCTGAGCGAGCTTGGTCGCACCGGCCTGCGCACCCTCCTGACCGATAGCGGTATCGATCACGAAGTTACGACCAGTCGGGATGTCGAAGTTCATCGTGCGGGTGTTGAGTTCAGCGCGGATAGAGGTCTTCCTCTTGTTATCCTCGTTGTACCTCGCATCCATCGTGAAACCAACGGCCTCGACCGAGGTGCCATCGAGCCACTCCTTCTGAGCAGCCGTGAGCTCAGCGCCAGAAGCGTTGACCAGACGGAGCCAGAGCGTACCCGAAGCGTCACCGAGACCGACCTTGCGGTCGACATGGAAGTGGAGGTTGAAGTCAACCGAGAGCGCGAGACCGTCGACGAGACCAGCGAGCACACCATCCGTGGACTTGAGCGTAGAAACGCCCGTGAATGCCGCATAGTTCTTGTCGAGACGGACCGAGTAACGGTCGAGCGAGAGACGACGATCCGTCGAGCGGAGGTCATCCGTGATCTGCGTCAAGCGGCCGCGGCCAGGAGCCACAGGGAGCATGGCGTAGAAATCACCAACCGTGCCTTCACCGAGCTGCTTGGTCGTCGTGATCTTGACGAGAACGCCATCGATCAGCGTGCCTTCCTCGATGAGGTCGGTGTGGGTGTACTTCTCGTAACCCGGCTTCTTCTCGTTGAGCGAGAGAGCGAAGAGGTTGAGCTTCGTGTTGAACTTGTAGATGTCGTCAGCGACGAGGAACTTGCCGTCAGCGTCGTTCGCCTTGAGCGGGCGGATGCGCGTAGCACGAACCGTCACCATCTTGGGATCGCGGACGAGTTCGACGAGGCGGATCGGACGACGAGCGTCGTCAGAAGCCATATCGAAGACGTCGAGCGTCTCGATGACGAACGTCACGTTGCCCTGGTTCGTCGTATGGATCGGGACGAAACGAGGAGTGAGGTTCTGCGTGAACGCCATGAGACCGATCGTGAGGACCGTCTTGAGATCCGGGACGACGCGATCGATCTGGATGCCGAAGGACTCGAGCGACTTGCCGGGCTGGAGGTCCTGGATGACCTTGGCCGGGAAGAGCGACTCAAGCGAGGTCTTCGTCATGTTGTTGTTGACAGTAACGCGGTGAGCGATGAACGCTTCGCCTTCCTTCTTGCCAACGCACGCCTCGAGGAGAGCAGCGACGCGCTTCATAGCGGCCGTCATGTGCTCCTCAGGAACCTTCGCTGCAACGCAGAGCTCTTTGAGCTTCTCAGGACCAACTGCCGTGGGGAGTTCGTCCGTGTGGAACTGCGAGTTGGCAACCAGTGTCTCAACACTGTTGATGTTCTCAACCTGAGCGATGGAGAGACCAGTAGCCCAGGACTCAACGGCGTCACCGACCTGCTTCATAGCAGCCTTGAACTCAGCAGGAAGCGTATCCTTGTTGTTCTTAGCCTGGAAGGCATCGATAGCACCGAAGAAGGATTTAATCTGTTCGGTCATTGTTTTTGCTCCGTACTTTTACGTATTGAGTTTTTGAGTGATTTCGGAAGTCGTATACACGCTTCCACGATACCCTTAATGGTGTCTATGCTCAGACAACTTAGCCAGAACCTTCTCAACGCATTGAGCGTCTCGATGTCCTGGGGAGACATACATTTCGGGGGGTTGGTCAACACATTAGAGAGGAACTTATACATTTCCTCCCTGAAGATAACAGCATCCACAGTGGAACTGTCTGGCGGTTGGATCTCGAAAGGAACACCTTCGTCGTCCGACGTTGTAACTGGCTCAGGCGTGTTCTCAGGCTGCGCACTAGAAGTGCCTGGAGCACTAGGATCACTCGATCCAGACCCGGGTTCGTTATTGTTATCGGATTCAGTAGGTTGATCAGTAACCTCTTCACCAGTGGTGTCATCCGACGGAAGATCGTCCGCACCATCATCGTCCCTAGAAGGAGGAGACTTGTCATCGTCACCTTCCTTACTAGGTTCTCCGGTAGGTTCGTTCTTCTGGTCGGCCGCCTGGTTATCAGATTGCTGGCCTTCCTTGGTTCCTTTGTTGTCTTCACCGTCAGTAGCCTCCGTAGCTACTGTTGCCTCCTGATTACCTGTCTGAGCAGTCATCAGGGTAGGTTTCTGAGAAATCAAAACGAGGGATTCGACGGATCCCATGGTCTGCATGAACGCCTTGTGCTGTTCCGCAGACGGCGTAGCCCCATGCTCCATGAGGTACGCAACAGTATCTCTGTTCTGCTTAGATGCTGCCAAGCATCCGAATGCCTTGGCGATGAACTCCTTATCGATGAGTTTCATGCCTCTGTAAGCAGAGCAGTGTTTCACAAACGATACCATCACCGTGAACAGAGTGTCCTTGTACGGGATGTAACGAGGTCTGATACCGTCGTTGTAACCACAGAGGTTGAACCTGAGGTCACCACAGCATCCGTTAAGACTGTAAGCCAGGATGTGAGTCAGACTCAATCCGAACTTCTCGATATCGTTGTGAAGGTTGAACTCTCTGATGATACCAACGGCTGCTTCGAACGAAGACCTATGCCAGTTGAAATGCGACAGGTAAGCGAGTACGCTAACGTTGTCGTTCATCTCATCCAGAGGAGTCTTGGAAGCGATAACCGTCGTGTCGATGTAGTGGTGCTCGAACCTGACACACAGCGTGTTAGTACTGTAAGCCTCCCATACCCTGCAGAGGCTGCACGTGTCAACACCGACCTTGCTGAACGTCATGCTGACGTGGTTGTCATCGACCTTCTTGTTCATGAACATGATGAACGCCGCGACATTGCCTTTGGCGTCTTCCGTCCATACGTGGGGGATACTCATGTCGACCTTACCATCGAACAAGAACGCCATTATGAGGTCAACATCCAAGTCAACCCAATGCCCACCACGGTTGAACTTAACCAGACTCATCAGAGCATCGTAGACACGCTTGAAGTTGTCAGTGAACGACCTGCTGTGTTTAGCAGCGAACCGCAAGCTTATATCTTGATTAAGCTCCTCCACGAAGTCGTTGATGACTTCGTGACATCTCGGTCCATAAAATTTTAGATAGTACGCTGCAGCAAGCGACTGTTCGAACAGAACCCTAAGTTGTGTGTAAGGACACTTGATCCCTGCTACGTTGGACCCTATAGGCAACGTATGATTCCACACACAAGAAGGTGTGGAATTGTCAGGCTGATCAGAGTTCCGTTCGATCATACTACCAAAATAAGAGATATTGGAAGCCATGGTGTATAAGACTCCTTACTTATTCTCTTCTTGTATGAAAGAACGTGAAATTACATATAATGGAAAATGCGACGTGTTTTGGAACGCTTTATAACACATTAAAATGCATTAAAATCTACGGTTGAACGATACCATATAGACAGCTTCATAACCTTACCGATAAGGAGATCGTGTAGTGAATATTAGAAGCAGCGACCTTTATCTTAATGCCTTGTGTCTAGCGGCTTATGCTCCAGGTAACTCAACAGTTAAAATAGCATCAGCAGTGGTTGGCATGTTCGACGATCTCAGTCGTGACGAACGAACCATGCTCAGCCCACTCAACTTGCTCTATGTTAAACTGTTGAGAGAGATCTCTGTCGGCAACCTGGATCTCAGTAACCGTGCAGAGGCAAGTAGCGTTCTGCTCAAGTATCAAGATGACAAAGCATTCGAGTCGAATAAGGTCACATTTAAGGAATTGCAGAATCTTCTTCTTCCTGACGTGCTACCTGCACCTCAGAAGATACGAGTATTGTTCAACCGAGTGAAGAACAACATCACGTTCTTCAAGACGAACAACCGCATCAGGAAGATGTTGTTGTCGTCGCAACGAGTTGGATCTGAAGATGACATTGAAAAACAGAACGCTCTGTTCAAGGAGATCCTGTCTGCTGCAGAGAGTCTGAGAACTGATATTGAGGATACTGGACTTGAGGACAGTGAAGAGATCACTCAGGTTGATGAGATTGACATGACTGATCCAGTGTCAATCAAAAGAGCTCTACAGGCGCAGCGCAAGAAACGCAACGGTGCATCCGTCAGAACAGGTTTGCAGGGTGTCAATCGCATGTTGGGACCCGCAAGAGGCTTCGCCTACGGCGAATCAGCCGCGTTTGCGGCCAGATCCCACCAGTACAAAAGCGGGATTCTGATGGATATAACGAGGTGGCAATGCTTGTACAACAAGCCACCAGAGACTGGTCACAAGGTACCGATTGTCCTATTCATCTCACTAGAGAATGAAATAGCGGAAAATCTCGTTAACATCTACAAAAAGATCTTCTGTAATCTCTATCACAAGATGCCTGTCGGATACAAGGACGAAGAGGTCGTTGAGTTCGTCATGCGAAAGATGAACGAGAATGGCTTCAAGTTGCTCATGTACCGCAGGATGGGAGAAGCGTTCGGGTATAGAGAATTTGTAAATCTGGTTGAGACTATTGAGAAGAATGGATGCAAGGTTGTGTCCACGATACTCGACTACGTCACATTGTGTAAACGATGTGCAGAGGATAAGACATTTAACGATGCTAAACAGATCCAGCTGATGTTTGCACGGTTCAAAGACTACTGTGCACATAAGGACATGTTGTTCGTGACAGGTCTACAGTTGGACACCGAAGCATCTAAGTTGGCATCTTCTGGACAGACCAACATAGTGACCAAACTGTCAGAGTTCCACCTTTCGGACGCGAAGGCCCTGAAGAAGGAACTCGATCTATTGGTGTTCATGGAGATTGAGTGTAATCACAAAGGTCTTCCTTGGCTGACTATGAAAGTCGATAAGCATCGATACGTCCTTCAGGACACACCAGTTGAGGATCGATATTGTGCATATCAGTATCTTGGAGAACTTGGCATAATGGACGACATCAACGGCAAGGACATGTCGTCTAAGAATATCTACGCTGAGAACAATGATGATTCGTCTGATGTGGTGTCAGTGTTCTAATCATAACCAGTCTACCGACCCTCATTAGAAGGCGTCGGTAGACTGGTTCATTATGTTTATGATGATATATTACTGCCGAGAAGGAGGCAAAATAGGAGGTTCTCGTGCGTAACTCAAGACACCGCCGCCGAACACGTTCTAAAGATCACGCTGAACTGGTGCATTTCCAGAACAGATGTATAGAGCGAGTTGGCATACTCATCTCTCAGAAGGAACTGAAACAACACTGCTTTGGTAAACACCACGATGGAGTGTTCTTTGCCAAACAGTCCCTGACTAGAAGCAAGTGGTTGTATACACACTCTGACGGAAGAAGGTTCGTTGTTGTGTATGATAAGAAACGCAAACGATTCGTAACTATCTTCTCATTTGGAGAAGACGATCAGTAGGACGGTCTCACTTGATGGTGAGACCGTCCTGCCGACTCCTTTTCTTTTTGTGTAAAGTATTAACACTCGTCCACATGTGTATGCTTCGGAGGTCAACTAAGTAAGGAACTTGAGCTATGGAATTTAACGCTATTAAAGTTCAGACTGTAGGGACGAATCATGACATCGTCATACCTTTAGCTTTCTTACAGCTTTTCACTCTTGTCAGTGATGGTAAAGCTGTCATGCATTTGGTAAGAGACTCTTCTCGTGGTGGACCTGGTGCGTGCTATAACCCGATGGATATAGCAGCTACTTCCAATGCCATCAGCAAGGAAGATTACGAGATACTCACTGACGTACTCTTCAAGTTCAAACAGAACCCGTTGAAGTTCGAAGGTCATCGGGTACTGACACGAGAGGACTGGCAAGCGATCATCTCTCAGCCTGACGAAGACTTGCTCACCATCGAAGCTGTGAAGACTATAGGTGCGGATGGTATGTCAGCAGAGGTCAAGTTCAGAGACATACGTGGCAATATGCATCGGTGTAAGTTCGCTAACGTCAAACCCTGGACTGAACGTCGTTCACTCATGCCCAAAGACTGGGATCCTGAGTACTGGATCCGCACGACCAGTTCGCCTGAACCCATTCTGTCTAGGGAGAACAGTGTCCGAGTTCCGTACTCCGAGTACAAGCGCATCACTGAGCTTGTTCTCAAGTTCCGTGCACATCCTACAGATGCAGAGCTTGCTGCGAGAGGTGGAGTTCTCAAGAGTGATACAATCATCACGTTCCTCGATGAGACCGACACCATGCAGTATGCCAAGGTTGGTGATGTCAACGTCTGGTACACCAGCGGAAGCAACGGCGACAGTCGTGGGTTCTATGTCTATCTCGGCAGTAACACTGACAAGATGGATGCTAGTAACAGCATCAAAGTGACCAATTCTGAGGCGTACAGACTTCGGTCTGTACTCGCAGTCATGCACGAATCCAACCAGGCAAGTGTGGATTCATAACCTACAACTTAACATCAATGAGGAACTAACATCATGACTCGCAGCGAATACGATGAGAAATACCGCAAACTTAGTAGGTGTTTCGATATCCCGACTAGTGTGAAATGTGCTGAAGACTACAAGAGCTGTGACATCGGCAAACTTCAGGACAGAGACGAAAGCGAATACCTGGCAAGATGCATCGCCCGCGTTAACTACTACGCAAGATGTATCCACAACGCCATAGTGGATGCTAACTTCCAGTGCATCCCGACACTCGTCTCCAAGATCCGTCTGTGTGAACTCTGGGCATCTCAGCAGTCATATCCCAACTTCACTATCAGTTACAAAGACCCAAGCAGAAATCATTCTTGCATTGAGGTTGAAAATGTGTTCAAGCTGTACGTGATGTACATCAAGCTTACACTTGCAACTGCAGTTGAAGGGATGAGATGCAACTTCAGCAAACCCTACACTGGTTACAAACCAGGTTTGGATGAGAGTCCGTTCGTCTTCATCGTTCCTTACAAGGAGGAACATTTCCATCCTGACAGTCTCAGCACCTTCGTGTTCCATCCGTTGGATCCTGCGTTCGATGATCGTGGTGCCAACAGGTGCAGATCTGGCGATGTTTCATACTTCGAAGCTATGTACTTCAAGGATCGTGATACGCTTGGGTACGGAGAGTATATGCTTTTCGACAAGAAAGGTGATGACGAGATAGCCAGGGACTCGAATGCAGAATACCATCTTGCTCATCCTGGGTTCCTGAATCTCACTCCTCCTAAAGTTGTAGACATGATCAACAGACAAGCTATTTAACTTCCTCCAAGAAGTAACCATCCCTTACCCGCAGTCCACGGGTAGGGGATGGGATGTTGAGTATGTTAACGATCGAAGATCACGATGCCACGTACCACCTTGAAGTGGAAGTGTTCCACTTGACGGTCTTACCGTTCTTGCAGTGGATGGTTATACTGGGACGAGTATTGCCCTCAGTAATGGCATAGTAGATACCACAATTGTCCGCGGAGCTATTGTCAAGTTGATTATTAACAATGGTATCAGCATCCTTGGAATCCAGATACACATGCCTTAACCTTCTTCCTTTGGTTGCATCAGAGTAGTTATACAGTGCGTTTCTTCCAAGTTTAGTACACTTGGGAAGTTTAATGGTTACGGCATTATTATCATACAGTCCTTGTTCTTTAATCCATGTACACTCAGGAAGTTCAATGGTATCGTTGGTTCCAATCCATGTGGTACCACCATCATTCGAATACTTCGAGTCACATAACGACTGGCAATAGCGGAAACCGGTAGCGTCAATGATCTGAAGTTTGGGTGCGTACAGATGCTTGAACGATCCCCGTCCAGGAGAGTTGTGCATCTCGAACGCAGAATAACCGACTCGCACCAGTTCATCTGCACGTATACCTGAGATGTAAGCATCTTCGAAGGCATCTCGTCCAATGTACAGACACTTCTGTATGTCAATGTACAACGGAGAAGTCGGTTTGTCATACGACAGATACATGAACGCTTGGTAGTCGATAAGTATCGCTTCCTTGATGTTGATAGAAGTTACGCCTCTGTAGTTGTAACAGCATTGGAACATAAAGAACTGCATCGTTGGGAAGTTGAGCTTGGTACAGAGACCGGGAGTGGTTCTCCACATGTCACATACAGAGATGCGACCTGCATCTACCATCGTCTTAAATCTCTGCTTGTATAGTGGAGCAGACTCCTGGTCACCTTGGTTGGCATTGCTCGAGTTAAGGTTCCTTATGCCTTCTGTGTAGTTAGAAGGTATATCGTTCAACACAAAGTTCTTTATAGCTGTCCTATCTGCATCAGTCGTCGTGATGACATGCTTCGTGCCAACATTGAACTCCTTGATGTAGTAGGTGTTGTAGAACGACCTGTAACCCATGTACCTAAGTTTGGGGAAGTAAACGATGTGCATGTTGCTAGATTCCCACAAGTCAGTCGTTGCACCCGTCTGGAATCCATAGTCACCGATCTTCTCCAATAGAGGCATGTAGAACCTAGAGAACGCGATCATATCGGCGTTCATGAATGCCATCTTACCGATAGTCTTGACCAACGGACAGTACATCTGACTAAGGTAGTTCGTATCATAGAACGCATAGTTTGCGATAGAGGTCACAAAGTCTGCTACGATACCGCGTTGATCCTCCCACGATCCATTCTGTCTACGGAAGGTACGCCATCTTTCACCACGAGAAGACTGTCCGGATACTCCGAACATACCATCACTGATAGTGGTGATCTTCTGAGCGTCGGCTGTCATAGACTCGACGCCAGTATAGAGACGATGCTTGTTGTAGTTGAGGAAGACCCAGGTCCCGTCGTAGAAAATTTCGCGTCCGAGGAGTTTTTTGATTTCGGCGCGCGCGGAATCCACATCGGCTGTTGTTGCGTATCTATAAAAGTTCAATTTTATGTGGTTCAATTTATTTTAAACCCTTAATAAGGAGGGGAGAACATGGCAACCGAGAACCTCGCTATCGGCGATGTTAGTAAGCGACCTGTGTGTGTTGACAAGAGTGGCAAGATCGTTCCTCTCACAGGTACAGTTGGAGCCAATGTAGCGGACGCTGTACAACCGATCTACATGCTCAATGGAGAGATCGTCAAGATCGATAAGAATGTCGGAGCTTCCAACAAACCCATCTTCATGCAGAGTGGTGTACTGAAGCCTATAGTCGGCCCTATCGGTGCTACCAACAAACCTGTCTTCGTCAACAGCAGTGGACAGATAGTCCCGTTGAGTGGTACAGGTGGCAGCACTGATAAGAAACCTCTTAAGTTGGTTAACGGTGCGCTGACACCAGTTGCAGAAGATCTAGCAACAACAGCCGATGTGGAAAAGCTAGTCGGTGTCAAGGTAGAGGTGGTTACTGCGTTCCCATCAGAAGCCAATATGAAGGTTGGCGTTATATACGTTAAAACCAAAACATTAGTTAGTGGAACTAATGCTGTTGTAACGTTAGACTTCGATAATGCCAGAACGAAGCTTGATGCAGTATCGGTTACAGGCAACACAGCTGACCAGACTAAGACAGTAACACTTGCCG